>OBIK01000063.1_pt1 | contig 12427 bp, 8 predicted proteins | sample 1496171 | NCBI WGS metagenome assembly OBIK01 (sample SAMEA3367191, study PRJEB22510) | hydrothermal vent metagenome | biome: marine hydrothermal vent; material: sea water | place: Cayman Islands | collected 2012-01-19 | depth 2308 m | reverse complement strand
AAAAGGAACTTTTTTGAATAAAAAACTACAAACAATAGATTTATTAGCAGGAAAACTACTTGATACGCTCAAAAGATTTCCTTTAGCAATTTTTTCTGCTTATCTATTTAGTACTATACTTATTACACTGTCAACCCTAGACTATTCACAAAAAGAGGCACTTCTACACTATGATATGATTAATAAAATATCATTTATTGCAGCCTTGGGATATTTTCTTTTTACAACCCTTAGACTTATTAGCAGAAACTATCTACTCATAATTTTAGGCTTTGTACTTTTGATTGCTTACTATCTATATCTTCCTGTTGATATTCGTAATTTAAATAGATTAAAGATGGAATTTCCACTTATTATCTTCTCGCTCTTTTTACTAATAATAGCAGCACCATATATTAACCATAGCACCTCAAATATAAAGTTTTGGAACTGGGCAAAGCACGTTATCTTCTCTTTTATACTCTCAGGTATCTTTGGATTTATCCTATTTATGGGGTTGCGTGGTGGGCTTTATATCACAGAAAAACTCTTTGTCTTGGAGCATACAAATCGCCATATAGGAGTGATAGGTACATTTACTATAGGTATCTTTGGAAGCTATTTTTTTCTCTCACAACTACCAAAATATCCTAGACTATTGACTCTAAAACCCTATAATAATATTGAAAATATATTTACTAAGTTTATATTAACCCCTCTATTTATCCTATATTTCATTATTCTATACACCTACACTGCTAAGATTATATTTTTAGGAGAGTGGCCAAATGGTACTGTTAGTATTAGTATATTGCTCTTTTCAGCCCTTGGCATACTCACCTATCTATTTTGGACACCACTGTGGAATAAAAATAATGAAAAATATAAAAACTTTTTTTGGTGGACTATTCTATTACAAACTTTTGTTCTAGCCATCGCCATCTATTTTAGAGTTGAACCATATGGCTGGACAACTAGTCGCTATATAATTGCTGTTATTGGTTTCTGGCTCTCTGCTATCTCTCTATATTTTATTTTTAACAAAAAAGCCTCATACCGTGCTATTTTTATATCTCTACCTATTCTGCTAATGTTGGCTCTCTTTAGCCCATTCTCTGCTACTACTATTGCCCAAAAGAGCCAACAAGCAAAACTTATGACCCTGCTTTCACAAGAGAGTAACCTATCAGAGGAGTCAAATTTATCATTAAAATACAATATCTCTAGCTCTATTGAGTATCTTTATGAGGAGCATGGCATAGATAGTCTATTTCCTGTTATCCCCCAAATTGTAACCTCATATCAGAACCAAGAAGAGGAGCTTGATAGCAATGACTGTTCCCCTGTAGCCTATGGAGAATTTCCAAGCTATGCCACTAAACAAGTTGGCTTTAAATATATCGACCATTGGCAATGGGTACAATATAAAAACTCCCTTAACAGTACAGAGTTTAAGAGTTCATTTATCACTAAGTCATTTATACGAGAAGAGGAGTCTAATCAAAATGATGATATTGAAGTCAAAGGCTATGACTGGCTACTCTCTTTTAGATATTTTGACGAAAACGATATGTATCCTACTCAGTGTCTACCTCCAGAGGCAAAAAAATCTATATCTAAACAGACCTATATTATTGAAACTAGCCAAGAGAGTATCACAATAAAATATAAAAACCATGTTCTAGCATCTATTCCCATAGAGGAGTTTATCACTACTATTATTAGAACACCCAAAAAAGAGGATAATGATAAAAGTTTACAAACATACTTTGAACCAATAAGATTTACGACTGAGGAGTTTACTATGTATTTTAACAATAGCGAAATTAGAGTAAAACTTATTTTTGACAACCTTGAACTATCTCAAAAAGATAAGCTTACTCATTACAGAGGTCAAATTCTCATAAAGAAAAAATAGATAAATAGCTTAAATATGGAAAAAATGTGTAGCAAAACTCCACATTTAACATTAAATAAACTATTTATAACTATTTTAAATATTATAAACTATAATATATTTTATATAGTATGAAAAAAGTAAGATAATGCTTAATTATTAATTTTTTTTTAAATAAAATAGATAGTTTAAATATTTATGCTTATACAATAGGGTATACTTATCTTAACAGAACATAAAGAGTTACTATTACTCCTCCTCCTTTAAGATTTTAAAAAACTAAATACTTTATGTTCTGCCGAGATGCTTAGCCATATAATAATTTAATACTTTTTCACTCTCTTCTTTAGTAAAAGAGAGAAAGTTAAGCATCTCATTTAAAATTTTCTTAAACTTTAAACTTAATTTATTATTTTTATGTTATACTTACATTACCAGAATATGCCCATCAACCATAACTACCTAATTGAAATAAGAGATTTAATATGTGTATTCTGTCGAGATTTTTAGTCAATATAATAAATATTTTTTGCCTAACTCTATAAAAACAATAGACCACTATGGCTAAATATCTCAAACTCTTTTTATCTTAACCTACTACTTAATTCATTATATTCATGAAAACTAAAGCTACAAAAAGATACTTTTAGAGATTAATATATATATGTTGGAGTTTAGATGTTAGATATACTTATTATCGGTTCAGGGGGAGCAGGACTCTCCTCTGCACTATCTGCAAAAGAGTTAGGTGCAACCATTAAAGTTGTAGGTAAAAGCTATCCTACAGCCTCTCAAACCTCTATGGCACAAGGGGGAATTAACGCCTCACTTGGAAATGTTACCCCTGATTCTATTCAAGCTCATATTGATGATACTATTAAATCAGCACATGGTGTGTGTGATAGAGAGATGGTAGAGTGGATGTGTAAAGATGCAGAGGCTACAATAAAGTGGCTAGAGATGCTAGGTGTTCCTTTTGATAGAACTCCTGATGCAAAAGTAGCACAGAGACAGCTGGGTGGTGCATCAAGCAGACGTGCCTGTTATGCCCAAGACTACACTGGTCTAAAAATTCTACATACACTATATGATAACTGCCTAAAAGAGGGTATTGAGATGATAGAGGAGCATATGCTACTCAATCTAATTGTAGAAGAGGGAGTGGTTCTAGGTGCAACATTTTTAGATATCATCAAAGGTGAAATAGTAGAGATACGAGCCAATGCAACCATATTAGCAACAGGAGGATATGGAAGCCTATACAAAAACTTCACCACCAACTCAGAGGGTGCAACAGGTGATGGGATAGCCTCTGTTTTTCGTGCAGGTGGAGAGATATCTGATATGGAGTTTGTACAGTTTCACCCAACTGCTCTAAAAAACTCCTCTATTCTTATCTCTGAGAGTGCTAGAGGAGAGGGTGGATACTTGGTAAACAGCAAAGGTGAGCGTTTTGTAGATGAGCTACTTGCTAGAGATATTGTAGCACGTGCCATCGCTTCGCAGATATCCCAAGGGGAAGATGTCTTTTTAGATGTTCGTCATCTAGGAGAGGAGAAGCTTCTAAAGCTAATGCCCCAAGAGGTTCACTTGTGTAAACTACATGAAAATATTGACCCTGCAAAAGAGCTTATTCCTATCAAGCCTGTAGCACACTACACCATGGGTGGCATAGATGTCAATCAAAATCTTGAAGTCTCAAAACTAAAAAACTGTTACGCAGTAGGTGAGTGTAGCAATGCAAAAGTCCACGGAGCAAACAGACTAGGAGGAAACTCCCTACTAGAAATCATATCACTAGGAAGATTAGCAGGAATAAATGCCGTAGGGTCCATCTCCCAACACACCAATATAAACAGTACCCAACTAGAAGCTGACCAAGAGTACATAGATGGTCTATTTGAAGAGTATCCATGGGAACTAAACTTCTATGATATCCAAAATGAGTTAGGAGAGAAATTCTATAACCATGTAGGTATAGTTCGAGATAATAATCAACTAAACAATACCCTAAATGAGTTACGTGTCATAAAAGCCTCACTAGATAACATGGGCATAGGTGATAAAAATAGAGAGAACAACAGCAATCTAGTAGAGTTTTTACAGTTTATAAATATGTTAGAGATAGGAGAAGTGGTGATTGATTCAGCGATTATTAGAGATGAGAGTCGTGGAACTCATTATAAAGAGGCTTTTCCCAAAGAGGAAGATAAAATCTTTAAAGCACACTCTATCTTTTGGATAGAGGATAATGCTCTTCAAAACAGATTGGTAAAGGTGATATAACAATGCAGATAAATATCCAAAGAGAAGATAAGGTTGTAGAGTATAAAATCCCTTTTAAAAGTAGCACTCTACTCCAAGCCCTCTATCATATCAAAAATCATGAGGATAACAGTCTAACCTTTAGCTCTAACTGTCGTTCAGGTATCTGTGGGACTTGTGCCATTCGTGTTAACGGAAAAGAAGTTTTAGCCTGTGCAACGATGAGCCATGATGGTGATTTGCTTGAACCACTAAAATATCATGAAATACAAAGAGATTTAAAAGTAAATAAGCAAAAAGTAAGAGAGACACTAAAGAACTCTATGGCATGGCTACAAAAGAGCCAAGAGGTAACTATTGGCGAAGAACAAGTATCTCTAACAGAGAAGCAGAGTGACTGTATACTGTGTGACTCCTGCTACTCTGCTTGTCCTGTGCTTGAAGTCAACCCCAACTTCATGGGACCATTTGCTCTAACTCGTGTATATCGCTACACATCAGACCCTAGAGAGAGTGATATCAAAAGCTCCATAGATAACATACAGAGCAATGCTATTTGGGATTGTACTTTGTGTGGTGAGTGTACTACTGTATGCCCACAAGGGATTGACCCTAAAATGGACATCACCATGCTAAGAGCTACTTCGGCTCAATTTGGATACAGTGACCCAAACTTCCAAGCGATGGATTTTGGGTTTGGTGGGGGATTCTAGTTTTAGAATTCCTTAAAAGTCAAGCCCCCAATCATAATCTAACCCCTCCTCAATAGTCTCAGAGAGCTTATCACTGCTCTGTTCTATATTTAGATAACGTTTAGCATCTGCAATACGAAAGTAGTAACGCAGGGTATTAAGCTTTTTACCACCTCCCCAACTAGAGACTAAAATATGGTCAGCTCTATGTGCTTCTATCTTGGAGTAAGCTCCATTTTCAGAGAAGTTATCAGTATACATATAGAGACGTTTATTATCTACAATATAGTTAGCATCTGCCATCTGCATATCTCCAATAATTGGCTGATAGCTAACTGTATGTGTATCAAACTTTACTTTAATAAGCAGATTGGGATTACTCTGTGTCTCCTTATATGCCAAATAATAGTGTTGACCACTTAACATATTTGAAGAGAAGTGACGATAACGTTCTATGTCAGCTGTATTTTTAGGAACTCTAGGAGTAGGAATAGGAACTTTAGCTATTTCTGGAGGAGATTCTGTATATACCATAGGGGTTGAGTCAGATATAGGTAGAGATACGATAGGAGAGATAATCTTCTCCTCTACAGCATCAATACTCCTTGTATAAGGTATCTCCTCCTCAAATAGAGGAGCAATTGAGTTCTCTTCATAATAAACTTCACTAGGCACAATAACCTCAGGGTGATAAACAACTGGTGCCTTAGGTGTAATATACTGTGCATCTTGATATATTTTTGGTCTATATGTTGGTACTTGATTATAAACTATTTTAGCTCTCTCTCTAATAATTGGTCTTCTAGGGGCATAGTTTTTTTGCCGTACATAGTTAAGCACTACTCTATGCTTTAAGATATAAGAAGAACTACTAACCACAGCATCAGGAAAGTAACGCCTATACTCCCCAAGTTTTCTTTGAAGTGCTGCTCTATTTGGAGTATGATAAGCAAAAGGGATAAGCCAATGATTTGATTTAACAACTACAATATGAGAACGTAAACTATCAGGTATCTTAGCGATATTACGCTCCAAAAGTCGCTGGTCTTTAAAAGAACCCAACTGAATAAAATAACGTTTACCTTGTGCATATGAGATATTGACTAAAATTAATATAATAAATAAAAAACGAAACATATAATTAACCTTTTTAATGATTTTTTTTCATTGATTATAACATATCACTAGTTTATAAATTGTGGACTGATGGGATTTGTCCAAAATTACATAAAAAGAAAAACAGTTTAAGCAAAAAACTGTTTTTATATAAAAAATAATATTTAATATATATATTAAATTATTATATTAAAATATCTCAAATAAATATTGAGAATACTCCTCTCTTCCTTTATAGTTTAAATGTCCATTATCTGACCAAAGGCTATCTTCTATTTTTAAATTTGTCAAATCAATAATCCGAATGCCTTTAAACTGTTTTTTAATATCATCAATATTATACTCATATCTATTATGTAAAATTGGCTCTAAAATGATAGATACTTTAGTATCTTTTACATCAATATCACCTATAATTTTTTGCAGATACTCTACTGATTGTTGGTTTAATACCTCTAACTTTTTTGCACTATCAAGCTTATCTGACTCTATATGATTACCAATCAAAACACCATCTCCATTGGTACATTTTAAAGTTGTTTGACTCTTTGTGGTCTCTTTTATATCAAATACCGTACACCCTACCAATTTTGAATAATCAATAGAGTTGTTAGTTAAAAGAGATTGATTATTTGATATTTTTGGTGACTCAAACTTCTCATATAGAGATTTAATCTTATAAAAAATAGGCTCAGAGTATTGCAAAAACAGATGTCTGTTTACAACCCACTGCTTTAATGACTCCAGAAATTTAATCTTATCAATATCATAATAGTATGATATCTCATCAACAGTAGGATATGCTGATATACCTAGCTCACTAAATAGCCTATGTACAGAGAGACTAATAACCACCTGCTTTGGATTTGCCTCATTTACATAAGGTATAAATGTTGGATAATCTTCAAATTGAGCACCTGAAACACCTAAATTATAAATATCCAAACCATTTTTTTTAAAAGTATTAGTTGAGATGTGATAGAAAGTTCGAGAGCTACCAACAAAAATAATATCTCTCTTTTTTAAACTATTCAATTTAAAATGGGTAGATTTTGAGAACTTATCATTTATAAAAGTTGTTTTTGTGGATTTCATATTGGCGACAAAGTAGAGTCCAATATCCAAAATTATTAAAATCCCCAATATCAATAGAGATGATATAACTATTTTTTTTCTAAAAGTTAAAGTATAAGAATTCACTGGCATTTCCTAATCTAATTGCTAATATTGATATGGTCATCAAGATGACAAAAGCTAACATCTGTTTTATTGAAAATTTAAATTTATCATTAAAATAACTCACTGAATTTCTAAAAAGCAAAATGATAACAAAAGCAAAAAACAGTATGGCTACTTGAAGATAATTTAGAGTAAATATAGTATTGCTAAAGTCAAACATAGAGCCTAAAACTTTAATAGCATCATCCCACTCTTTTGCTCTAAAAAACACCCAAGAGATGTTGATAAAGTTAAATGTAATCAACCACGCCAACCACGTCCATAGTTTAATCCCTAAGCTACTCCAAGCTCTATGAATAGCCAAAGCTGCACCATGTAAGAATCCCCAAAATACAAAAGTCCAACCAGCACCATGCCAAATACCACCAATTATAAAAGTAGCCATTATATTTATATAGGTTCGACCCTCACCTTTTCTATTTCCACCAAGAGGAATATAGATATAGTCTCTTAAAAACCTACTAAGTGTAATATGCCATCGTCTCCAAAAATCTTGTATATCTGTAGCCTTATAGGGACTGTTGAAGTTAATAGGTAGTTTTATGTTAAATAGCAGTGCTAGACCAATAGCCATATCGGTATATCCACTAAAGTCAAAATATAACTGAAAGGTATACGAGAGTGATGTAGCCCAAGCCTCAAAAATATTTAAAGTAGTAGCCGTATCAAACCCATCTGTAGCCCAAATAGCAAAAATATCAGCGATAACAACTTTTTTAAACAGTCCAATAGAGAATATAAAAAGCCCCAAAGCTATATTTTTATAGTTTTTTACCATATTTCGACTATTTGCAAACTGTGGCATCATCTCTTTATGATGAACAATAGGTCCTGCAATTAGTTGAGGGAAAAATGTCACAAAAAGAGCATAGTTTAAAAAGTCATACTCTTTTGTCTCTTGCCTATAGCTGTCCACCAAATAGGAGACTTGTTGAAACGTAAAAAAAGATATAGCCAAAGGAAGAGCTAGATTTAAAAGCTCTATATTAGATGAGGTAGCCAGATTAAAATTCTCTATAAAAAAATCTGTATATTTAAAATAACCCAATAACGAGATATTAGACACTATTCCAAAAATCAGAAGAGCTTTTTTGCTTACTTTTCTATTTGTCGTATCATTGAGACTATTTCCAATAACATAATTAAAAAGCATACTAGCAAGTATTATAGGTAGATAGAAGATATTCCACCAACTATAAAAAAACAGTGATGAGAATACCAAAAAGCCTTTTGAGGCTATTGTTAATCTTTTATGATTTAGATAAAAATATATAAAAAATGTTATTGGTAAAAAAACAAAAATAAATTCATATGAGTTAAATAGCAACAGTTCTCCTTTTTTAGTAAAAGTTATAGAATTATTACAAATAGAAACTTAATATATACAATTATTTTGCTGTAATATTATAATTTATTATTTATTATTAATTAGCCTACTGACAACCAACACACTCTTGACTTCTATCCTCTACATCATTAGAGGCTTCAGGTGATTGACTTCTCAAATAATAGGTTGACTTTAACCCATATTTCCATGCATTCATATATATCTCATTTAGGTACTTACCACTAGCTTTATCAAGTGAGATGAAGATATTTAGAGATTGCCCTTGGTCTATCCACTTTTGACGAATAGCTCCTGCTTTGATTAGTAGGTTTTGATTTAGTTCGTAACTCGGAGTATAGTACTCCCATGTCTCAGATGATAAGTTTGGAACAACCACAGGAATAAGTCCTGATAGATTCTCCTCAAACCACTTACGTTTATAAACAGGTTCAATCGCTTGGGTTGTCCCTGTCAAGATAGAGATAGATGAAGTAGGGGCAACAGCCATAAGATAACCGTTACGCATACCATCTGCTTTTACTTTCTCTTTTAGTGCTAACCAATCATGGGTATAGCCAAAGAGTCCACCACGGTTTACAAGCTTACACGCCTCTTTATTGGCATTGTCAATTGGGAAAATACCTTGTGACCACTCTGAACCTTGATAGTTTGGATAGACCCCTTTTTCAAGTGCCAAATCAGAAGAGGATTTAATAGTATAGTAAGATACCGACTCCATCACCTCATCTATTTTTTGAAAGTGTTCATCCGAACCCCAAACAATTTTTTGCTCTGCTAACATCTGTGCTTCACCCATAACACCAAGACCAATAGAGCGACTCTTCTCATTTGTCTTTTTAACCTTTGCCAATGGATAGAAATTTAGGTCAATTACATTATCAAGCATTCTAACAGCCGTTGGGATAACTCTTGCCAACTCCTCTTGGGTATTGACACGTGAGAGATTAATAGAAGCTAAATTACAAACAGCCGTATCTCCATCTGTTTTCTCTTTGTCAACCATCCATACCTGTTTACCATTTAAGCTATCAAGAGCCGTAATTTTTTTAGCAGGTTTTCTCATGCCATTATCAACTGTAAGCATAACATCCTCTTCAAAAACTTCAACACTACTGTCACTATAAGTAAGCTTTATCTTGTAGTGGTCTGGTGAGGTATTCTGAAAAATCTCTGTGCATAAATTACTACTTCTAATAATCCCAGAATGCTTATTAGGATTACTTCTGTTAGCCGCATCTTTAAATGTCAAAAATGGATTACCCGTTTCAAAATAAGAACGCAAAATCTCTTTCCACAACCCTTTGGCAGAAATTACCTCTCTTAAAATATCATCATCATTTGTTTCTAATTCAATATATCTCTCTTCAAACTCTTTACCATATAAATCTGTCAACTCTCTTGTCTCATAAGGGTCAAAGAGTGTCCATGTTGCATCATCTTGTACTCGTTGCATAAATAGGTCATTGAGCCACATTGCAGGAAATAGGTCGTGAGCTCGTCGTCTCTCCTCTCCTGAGTTCTTTTTGAGGTCAAGAAAATCACGAATATCAATATGCCACGGCTCAACATAGACTGCGATTGCACCCTTTCTTGTACCCAATTGGTCAACTGCTAAAGCAATATCATTTACAATTTTTAGAAACGGAACAATCCCACCTGCTGCGTGTTTGTGTCCATCAATATACGACCCTATACCACGTAGTTGTGACCAGTCCCAACCAATTCCACCACCAAATTTTGAGAGCAGTGCCATCTCTTTGTAGACATCAAAAATTCCTTCGATGTTGTCAGGAGTTGAGCCGATATAGCATGATGATAATTGATGTCTTGGTGTACGTGCATTTGAGATAGTAGGCGTACCTGGCATCACCTCAAACTTGCTCATAAGGTCATAAAACTTTTTTGCCCATGATTGACAATCAAACTCATTTTGAGCCAAAAACATAGCAACTCCCATAAAGAGTTGTTGAGGTAACTCTATGGGTTTACTATTTTTGTCTTTTATCAGATACCTATCATAGAGTGTTCGTATCCCCATGTAGTTAAACTGTAAATCCCGTTCAGGTTTTATGTAGTCATTTAAATCATCTAAATCATATTTTTCTTTAAGCCCTAAAAGAATTCGCCCCTCTTGCTCTCCACGTTCAAAATACTTGCTTAGATGAAAATAGGGTTTCCCCTTTATCCCACCAACATTACCTCCAACCTTGTGATATAGGTCATAGAGAAATAGTCGAGATGCTACAAAAGTCCAATTTGGTCTATCTATGTCAATCTTGTCAACGGCTGTTTTGATGAGTGTCTGCTGAATATCCTCGGAACTCATCATATCTTGAAACTGTAATTTTGCATCAACCTCTAGTTCACTTTGGCTAACACCCTCTAAATCCATTACAGATGCTTCTGTATTTTTCTGAATTTTTGTAATATCTAATGTCTCAATCCGTCCATTTCTTTTGACCACTCTTATCATATATTAATCTCCTTGTTTTTTCTATATTTTATATTATACTTTTCATTCTAAATCTATGTTAAAAGTTTCTCAAATAGTTCCATCTCATCTAACTGTTCCCAAGGATAATCACTCTGTCCTACCTGTCCACGAGCAGCTACATCAGCATATAAAAATGTATCTTTTGACGGCTTATCCAAAGCAAACTTTTTAATAATCCAATTTGGTGTCAATGAAAAGCTTTCCATTACAAAAGTGGATAGTTTATCATCATTAATCCCCTCAACTGCTGTTCCATAAGTATCAACTGCCACAGAGGTCGGTCGTGCTACACCAATGGCATATGAAATCTGAACTACACACTTTTTAGCCAAACCAGCTGCTACAATATGTTTAGCGATATAACGAGTAGCATATAGTCCAGAACGGTCAACTTTTGTGTAGTCTTTTGAACTCTGAGCTCCTCCACCAATAGGGGCATATCCACCAAAACTATCAATAATAAGTTTACGCCCCGTCAAGCCTGAATCATGTAGTGAAGAGTGTGAAACATATTTACCTGTTGGGTTAATATGTACAATGCAATCCTCTCTATTATAAAGCTCACTAGGTAATCCTGCATCATCAATCAAGCCTTGAATAAGCTCTCTAACAGTCTCAATACTCATACTTGCCACACATGGAGCAGAGACCACAATAGTATGAATTTTTTGTGGTTGACACGATTCAAAATTATCTTTTACGCCATAATCCATCGTCACCTGTGTTTTGATATCAACACCCAACTCATGTGGATTAGCTTTAGCATACTCATAAACTTTTTCCATCAAAACTCTAGCATAGGTAATGGCTGAAGGCATATAATTTTCGGTCTCACAATCAGCATAACCAAACATAATCCCTTGGTCACCTGCACCTATCTCACCATCCTCTTGGTCAACCCCTTGGTTGATATCAGGAGACTGCTCATTTAATAAAATCTGCACAGCTATATCATCAGGATGTAGACACTCCTCTTTGGTAAAACTAGGGTCTCCTCTGTAGCCTATCTTAGCAAGAGCATCTTTTACCAAATCAGTATACTCTTGGGTAGTTAGTTTGGTCTTAGATGTAACCTCTCCACCAATTATTACGTGTTTTCCTGCTACAAAAACCTCTGAGGCGACTCTTGATTGAGAATCCCCAATAATTAGTCTATCAACTACGCTATCAGCAATAATATCTGCACATTTGTCTGGATGCCCTGGGGCTACTACTTCACTTGTAAAAAGATACATATTTTTCCTTTAATAAATATAGTGTATTAAAATACACCCTATAGCCCTGAGGCTTTCCACATAGATTGAGTTAATACTCTATCAACCAACATTAATTGATTTTTATAAATCTCTTGCCAATCTTTTTGAATGGCATTATACTTAGAAAAATTTAATCTATTG
>OBIK01000062.1_pt1 | contig 12529 bp, 6 predicted proteins | sample 1496171 | NCBI WGS metagenome assembly OBIK01 (sample SAMEA3367191, study PRJEB22510) | hydrothermal vent metagenome | biome: marine hydrothermal vent; material: sea water | place: Cayman Islands | collected 2012-01-19 | depth 2308 m | reverse complement strand
TTGAATCACTCCATCCAAATGAATAAGCATATTCAGCATCTAATGAACCTATGCTATCTTCTTTATAATATTCGTATACAGAACCTGAAACAAAAAAGTTATCGTAAAAAAATGTTTTAGCTGAAAGTGTTAAACGGTTTTGTTTTGAACCTATATTATGTTGTAATTGGGCTGAAATCATTACATCATCCAAAACAACTGTTTTTGCCTTAACAGATAGTTTTCTACTATTTTTTGCAGGTACATACTTAGCTTTTGCAGATAAACTCACATTCTTAATTTTATTTTTATAAGAAAGTTCCCAATTTCCACTTTGGAAATTGAATCTACTTTTACCTTCTTTTGGTGAAAATTTATTATTTGCATAGTTAGAATAGTTCCAAGAAAAAGTATCTTGATGCCAATCACTGTAACCAAAAGAGTATGAAAAGTCTGGTTGATAGTAAATATTGTTATAATTATTTACATCAAAACTCATGGTTGTACCTAAAAAATAGTAAGAGTGAGGACTAACCGTTATGGTAGCTTTTAAGGCTTCCCGTCCACTGTTACTCTCTTCTAAATTTTTCAGCATTGTGGAATAGCCAAAAGAATATTTAAACCATTTATCTAAAGATTTAAATCCACTACCTGATGACGTACGATTTTGTTGAAAAAGAGAAACTTCATCTCCAACTTGATCACTTTCAAAAAAATCTAATTTTTCCAGTTCTTCAATTTTTTCAACGGTAGTCATAGTGTTTTGACTTTTTAATTGTGCTAATTTTTTAGCTAAGAGAGCTTCTTTTTCTAATTTTTCTTTTTGAAGTAAGGCTAACGCTTCTTGCCTCTTTCTCTCTTCTTCTTTTTGAACTAATTGTACCTGCTCTTTTTCTTGCAGTGTTACTAGATATACTTGTTTCTTTTTCTCTTTTATTAATCTAGCTTGTAATACTTCTTGTTCTTTTTTTTCTTTAAGTAACTTTTTTTTAAAAACTTCTAGTTTAGAACTATAAGTATCTATTTTTTTTACTAAAAGCTTAAAAAGTTTTTCCCTTTCTTTACGAACCTTTTTTATATAAAGAAGGGCTAATTCTTTTTTGCTTTAGCCACCTTTTTCTGTGCGTTATATCGCTTCAAAAATGAGGCATATGGTTTATTTTTTTCTTTAGCCATCAATTTATTGGTATACGGTGTATGATAATCATAACTTACATATCGTGTAGCCAACATAAAGTTCTCTGAATTTACATCACCTTGGGCTATATGAGCTCTTGGAATATTTACTTTTAAAGTATCAAGAAAGTCCAATGCTTCTTCTTTCGTATCAAAAGCTCCAATTCTAACCACAAAGTCAACTCCCTTACGTTCGACTCTAGCAATCTCATTTTCATCAGCTAAAGACTCCATAATCTTTTGAGCATCATAACGTAGTTCTATAGGCTTAGACTCTATATAAAATTTATTAGATTTATCCATCTTATATAGTTTAATATTTTCAGCAAGACTTTTTTCTTTGGCATAATAAAAGTTCCCTAATTTTTTATAGTTTAATGATTCTAAAACAGCTGCATTGGTATGAATATTTAGAGACTTATTAATATGTTTAGACTTTAAATAAATACCTCCATACCATCCATACCCCTCTTTCCCAAGTTCTTTCACTTCATTTAACAATCTCTTTGCATAATCATCCTTATCCCCATAAAGTGCATCATATACAAAAGCTGCTTTTGTACTTAAAAGACCTCTATTATGCTCGGCTTTTCTATCACGATTTAAATTTTCCCATAACTTACCCTCATTATAAATAGCATTTTGAATCCAATAAGGCTTACGATCGAGTGCTTCTTCTGTTGAAGTGGCAAATTTTCCTGTTTGGGTATATCTGTCTTTTAACGCTAAATAAATGTTTGAAGAATAATGTTTATATTTTAAATAATAGGGCTGCTCCATCATTGTCCATAAATAACTCTCACCATTGGTTACTCTGTCTTCAAATCCCATTGGTACTTCATAACCATACGCAGCCTTATAATCTAAGTTACGTTCATCATAAAGATGACTGTAAGATTTAATGTTAAAAAACTTAAGAGCATTATAGATGTAGAATTCTTTAGCAGGATCTTTAATATCTGTAGCACCTCCTTTATCTTTTCCATTAAACCATCTATTTTGCATACCTTTTTCTAAAGCAGCTCGTTTAAAATTCCATTTAGCCACAACTTTAAAAACATCTTCACGGTACTGAGGATAATCACGTTGCAAATGATATAGCCCAGTCATCAATTGAGCAACGCCATATAAATCCCATCCCCCTGAAGTTCCAGCTTTTGAACCATCTTTCTTAACCATTTTTCCACTCTTTGCAGAATAATATAAATTTGGCAATTCATTATGATAGATTTTCATTTTTTTCAATGTATTCAATAGCTTAGAGATACGTGCATTGAAAACATCTTTATAAATAATATCTAAAGATTCAGCTGAAATGGTTGCCATAATGGTCTTACCAATATGCTCAGGTTTAACTACATCATATTTATTAACCCCATTTACTAACCCTGTCTCTTTATTGTAATTATTTTCAAAGTAGCTCCATGCTATTTTTGCAGCTTTTAGTGCTTCACCCTCACAGCCACAATCCACACTTGAATTACTCTCTGCACCTTCAAACGGTTCTAAAATAAGTGCTTTATTTTCAGTAGGTAAACAACGAAAATTGTTAACTGTATTACGATAATGATCATATGTTCCACGACTCTCAATTTTTTTCAAGTTTTGCAATGGTCCCATTTTAGCAGAAAGCATTGCTTCTAAGATAATAGAGTTGGTATTAAGGGTCATCGCCTTATTTGCACCTGGACGCTTCTCATATATACCTGCATAATAACCTTTTTTAGGATCATAATTGTTTTTTAAATAGTTAAATACTTTATTAGAATAAGGCGTATCAAAAAGATAATGCATACCAATTCCAGCTTTTGTACTCACTGTTTTATATTCATCATAATCAGCACCATGTTGGTTAATAGTTTTCCAAGCTTCACCATTGGTATACACTGTATTAAAAAGGAAGTATGGTCGTCTGTCAATATTATCTTCAGTTACAGCTGTAATTTGTCCTGTTCTTTTGTAACGTTCTTCTTGAACAGCATACATGTTCTTAATATACTTACTTGATTCAGGGTCATCTACACCATATTCAAATCCTAAGTACCAAAATGGTTCAGACTCCACAAAATTTGAGAAAAAAGGTCTGGTATCTGTTGGAATTTTAATACCATAAACCTCAACCTCTTTTAGAAACTTATACTGTCTAGCCTCACTAGCATTATGTCCCCAAAGTTCATACCCACGTCCTAAATATTCTTCATATCCAGTTAATGCTTCATGATTAATATTAAGTTTACCATTCGTATAGGTTCCACCATAAAGATCTCCTTCAACACTCAACGCTCTACAATATCTATAGCGAAGCATTAGCTTTTCTATCTCAGGTGCCAATGGTTCTTCACACTGTTCTATCATGTTAAGTGAAGAGAGTAAACGTGCCAAATCAGCTGCTGACCAACCAATTCCATCTTTTACTACTTTGTTTACGTAGTTAACCATTTTTCCTGAATTTGTATTGTAGGTTTTATTAGGAAGTTCATTATTGAAAAGTGGCATTTTTTGCATGGTTGTTAAAAACTTTTTCATCATCTCTTCATAACGCGCTTGTGTAATGATTTTAAACTTTCTAGCAGCATAAATGGCATAGACTGCATTCGCCCAATCCCAAGTAGCAGCAGATGGGTACTTATGTGCAGCAGCTGTTAAACCTGTTTTTTCATTAAAGTTGTTTTCAATATATTTCCAAGCAATACGGGCCATCTTCAGTTCTTCTTGACTAGGAGCACAACGAAGTTCACAAGGACTAACCGTTACAGTAGGTTCAATACATTCTCCAGCCTTTAATCCTATGCTATCGTAAAAGCCACTGTACCACTTATCATCATCTGCTAATGTAAAGGAACTATTCTTATCTGTACCTGTAGCAACTGTACAACTTCTCTCACCTTTAGGCTTATAAAGAAAAATAACTAAAAATACAAGTATGAAAAGTGCTAAAATTATAACCAAAAAATATTTTTGATCCTTTTGTTCATTTTTCATCTAGTAATTCCTTTGTAAAATATATTAATTTTATTTTTTAATATATTATCATATTTTTGGAGATTAATAGAGAGCTTAAATCAAAATAAAGAGTATTTGAAAAATATAACTTCATTTCTGTTTTTTATTACTTTTATAACAATAATATATGTGAATAACTGTAGAAATATCGCTATTTTATATGCTTAAGTATGAAGTCATAAACCTCTAAGTCCAATTCCATATAAGATGGCTGAATAGCATTGTTCTTAGGGGAAATGGGATGCGATGCATTTTTAATCCAAAGTGATTCTATGTTATTAAAATTAATAACCGAATATATTTCTAAATCTTCTAAATGCTTCATCGGCACCACCCTATCATCAATACTATGTAATCCCAAGGTCATGGTTTTATAAAACTGTAAGTTCTTTAACGGAGAGAAGTCATCAAGCCATTTTTTACGTACTTCTTTTTCTTTAATGCCCGATAAACGTATCTGTTTCTTTACAGAATGCAAGTGTAAATTACTCGTAATACTGTTATAAACAGCCACTTTTATGTGGTTTTTATTAGAAAGCTTTGTCGTTGCCATGTAGGCTAACTGAGCACCAGCAGACTCAGCCATAATAACCGTACGATTTACATCAATAAAATAGTTTGAAGCATTAGCTAATACATGTTCTATAGCATTTTTAACATCAGTAATCATTTCCTTCATGCCCACACTTGGTAAGTCCATCAAACGATAATTAATACTAACCGTTGTAAAACCTTTATCTGCATATTGTCTGCATAAATTATTAAAGTTTATCTTGTCACCTTGTGTCCACCCTCCTCCATGTACATAAATTAAAAGAGGATTTTTTTTAGAAGTTTTTTTATAAAAAACATCATACTTTTGTAAAATATCAGATCCATAACTTACATTAAGTTTTTCAACTTGCTCATACTTTGTCTTATATAATATCTTCCATAAATGAAAACGTAATAATGGTCCAAAATATTTAGCTTCAAACTCGATTTCTTTTGGTTGTATCTTCATGCTTCTTTTTACTGGAAACCATTTCTCTATCTTAAATACACTCTTGTTAAGTACAAGATGGGTTATTTCATTCTCTTTAAATAATTTTTTCCACTTTTGAATTCTTTTTTTACTCTTATCTATAATGACACACTTTGGCGTATGTAAATCTACTTGAAAACTTGGTGAAAAAGATTTTAACAATTCAGAATACGAAGCCTTTCCTTCTAAACTTACTTGAAAAGTTTTTAGCATCTTGCAACTACTATCATTTTCCAGTGAACTTTTCTTACAAGTATCATAATAATTAGCTTCACTATTTTTCAATACTAATCCTCTAATGTATTGTCTATAGTCCAAAAGCATGTTTCCTTGGGCAACGGTTAGTAAGGTAGCATCAAAACCTTCTCCCATCAAGACAAGATATTTTTCACCCCCATCAACATTTTTTCGTATAACATCCTGCACTTTATAAATACGTTCTTCAATATTTGAATTTATATTGAAAAGTACAGTAGAGTTTAGCTCTTTTGGACAAAAACTACTATTTATATCAGAAGTAAAACATAAAACTTGATGACTTTTAGCATTTGCAAAAGAAAGAAAAGCAGAAAAAAATATATACATAAAAAGCAAATTTGTAAAGCGTTGTATCAACATAGGTTTTTTACCTTTAATTAAAGAACTAATCTATTCTATCATATTTTTGTTATGTTAAAATAAAGCCTATTAGATATTTAACTTTAAAGGTTTTCATTGAAATATTTCTTCACATTCTTGGTTCTCTTATTTTTCTCCTCTTGTGCTAAAAACAATTTACTTAAAAAACCAAACCAAAAAGCTCCAATAGGAGATTTTTTAAATGAATTTAACCTTGGATTTACTGGTTATGCTTGGGAGTTTCAATCTAATGAAAACAGCAGCGTTTGGCTACCTTCCATAAGTTTACTCTTAGATGGGCATGTCGATACCCGTATTAAAAATGTTGATTATGCTAAATTTAATGAGTTAAGAGAAACCATAGATGAATCTAAATATTTTGTTATGTGGATTACAAAACATTGGAAACCCTCTTACTTTAATATTAAAGATATACAACGTGCCATAGATTATGGGAAAATACCAGTCTTTGTCTACTGGTACTTTGGAGATGATTTTGCAACACATAATACCCAGAGTGTTATTAGTAAAGAACGAAAAAACTATGCAAAGATGAATCAAAAAGTAGTCAATTTCATCAATCAACTAAAGGGTGAAGTAATCATGATTTTAGAACCAGAGTTTAACAAACAAAATATTTTAGACAATCCATTAAGTACACAACTTTTTATATCAACCATGAACTACTCTTTAGATTATTTACGTCAAAATATTTCTAAAGATATCCATCTATATTTAGGTCTTTCTATGAATGACAATGGCAGTAGATATAAAAATGAAAATTATGTAGGGTGTGGCTATGAACACTGTGCCTTAGGAGACAAAGACACTTGGAATAAAAGCATCAAAGTACTCCAACAACTCTCAAATAAAACAGACATTGTCGCATTTAGCATGATGCTTTCTCCTCTTACTCGTGCATTACACAACCCTAATACAGCACATGCTTATAAGAACGAAAGATTGGGTATTGGTTACATTCCAAAACGTATCAACAACCTTAGCTATGAACTTCATACCCAATTAAATAAACCTGTTTTTCTCTCTCATTTAGTCATGGCATCAGGAACATGGAATGATATAAATAACAACCAAAAAGTAGAAAACAATGAAATAGACCCAAATGGATGGAATCGTGAAATTTATAATACTTATTCAAAGTTTGACTATGCTAAGTTTAAAAGCAATGGTCTCTTTGGTATGGCACTTATGAACCTTTTTGATGACCCCAAACACGACTTAGGTGGATACAATTATTTTTTACAAAATGAACACCATTTAGGCTTGATTTCAACAGCTGTAGACCCAGAATCAAAACAAGCTAAAAATGGTAAATTACATTTTAAAAGTTTTAACAATATTAGACTATTAGACCTTATTTATAAAAAACATTAATCTTACTTAACATATTTCTGCATCATTTTCTCAAAGATCTCATAGTTTATAGGTTTTGAAAGGTAATCACTCATCCCTAAAGATAAAAACTTCTCTTCATCTCCTTCTAAGGCATTGGCTGTCAATGCTATTATCGGCATGGTATAGCCTCTATCTCTAATTATTTTGCTAGTATCAATACCATTTAAGATTGGCATATTAATGTCCATAAAGATTAAGTTATAACCATTAGTTTTTTCAACTTTTTCTATGGCTTCTTCTCCATTATTTGCAAAATCAACCTCTAATCCATATGGTTTTAATAATTCTTCCATTAAAATCTGATTCATTTCATTGTCTTCAACTACTAGAATTTTTTCTAGTTTTCTTGTTTCAATAGAATTTAATTCTTCACTTCTTTTTCTACTCTCTAGTTCAACCACCTTAGATATCTTCTCTTCACTTACCTTTTTGACTTTAATCGTAAAAGTAAAAGTACTACCTTTTCCTTCTTCACTCTCTAGAGTAAATCTACCTTGCATAAGCTCGACCAAAGAGACTGAGATACTAAGTCCTAAACCAGTACCTCCAAACTCTCTGGTCGTTGATTCGTCAGCCTGTGAAAATGCTTCAAAGATTGCTTTTTGTCTATTTTTTGGTATACCAATACCTGAATCTTTGACTGAAAATTTCAACTCTAAATGTTCTTCTTCTATACTAGACAATGTAATTTCTACCTTAATACTTCCATCAATATCTGTAAATTTAATGGCATTACTAATAAGGTTTGAAAGTACTTGTGAAATTCTTAGTTTATCAATCATAATTAATGAAGGAATCTTTTCATCAATTTTAGTAATATACTGAATATTTTTCTCAGATGTTTTTGCAGTAAACAGCTCTAGTATATTTTTAAACTCTACAAAAGGATTAACTTCAATACATGAAAGTGTCATTTTCCCACTTTCAATTTTAGAAAAATCTAAAATATCATTTACAATCCCAATAAGATTAGCAGATGAAGAACGAATGAGAGAAATATACTTATGCTGTTTTTCATCTAACTCACTTTTTGCAAGAAGCTGAATAAAACCATCAATTCCATTAAGAGGGGTTCTTAATTCATGACTCATGTTCGCCATAAATGCTGCTTTAGCTCTTTCTGATGACTCAGCCAGTTCCCTAGCTTTCTCAAGTTCTGTAATATTTGAAAAGGTTGTAATATGATATTTCTCGTCAGTAATTACTATCTCTTTAATTCGTACTCTAAAAACACGTTTTTCTTTGTATCTATTTAACATTAATACTTTATGAATTGTTCTAGGTTCATTGAGTACAATATCAGACCAATAAGCACCCTCTGGCTGGAGCTTTAAATACCCATCTTTATTAATGAAAAGTTCACCAACAGTACGATGTTTCTTCTGAAAATCAGCTAAATCTTTAAAATCAAACACATTAAAGAATTTCTTATTGATGTTAATAATCCCTTCATTAAAACTTGAAATAAAAATAATTTCATCTTGATTATCAAAAATAGTTTGCTTAAAAACCCTCTCTTCTTCTAACTTTTTTTCTATGGCTACTTTTTCGCTAATATCTTCAGAGAACGATGTGTATCCAATGACTCTGTTGTGTCTATCAAAAATTGGAAATGCTGTTGTATGTACATAATAACTCGACCCATCTTTTGCTCGTTTTAATAAATCACCACTCCAACTTTCTCCTTTTTTTAATCTTCCCCATAATTGCTCATAAATTGATTCATCCATATTAGGATGCCTTAACAGCCCAAAAGGTTTTCCAATGAGTTCATCTCTTTCATAACCTGAAATATCAATAAAGGCTTGACTTACGTAAGTTATTTTTCCCTCAATATTAATTTTAGATGAAATCATTTTATCATTAATAAAAGAAGATAAGGTTTCTAGTTCATCTGACTTAGAGATAATTTCTTTTTTTAAACTTTTTTCATTTTTCAATAAAACTCTTGAAAGTAAAAACAATACGATAGTGGAGATGATAAAAAGAAGTAATAAAATATAGTCTCTTATCTCATTATTTTTAAGCAATGCAGGAGTAATAGGTGTAATAACTTCAATTATTCCACGTTTATCTCCTAGCTTCCAATAACCTTCTTCCCATGTCCTATCGGGGTGGCTATTATGGCATGAAACACATGATTTTTTAGTCATAAAATCTGTAGTAGCCACACGTAAGACTTCTTCACCATTGAGTATTTCACGTTTAATATATACTCCATCAGGAGTTTTTTTCGTGAACTTAATTGCTTCTTTTTGAAAAGTGCTTAAGACTCTTGATTCACGGTTTTTAAAAGGATATTCACTATAAAAGTCATATGATATACCTAGATTTTCAGAAAAAATTTCAGATAAATCATGAACTAATGTTGTTGGTAAAGGTAATACTCCATTAACACCTTTATGACTATGTGAAAAAGAAAGTTTAATTGAAGGGTCAGCTTTTATCTCTTTGACCACACTATCAACATAATAAGCCCTAGTGAGTTTTATTTGTTTAACTGTATTTTTTGCATTTTTAGTAATTGTATCAATCATAGATTGCTCTAAAACATAAGGAATAAAGAAAAAAAGACTTAAAAGCATAGCAAGAGCTGAAAGTACTATCGCTCTAATAATATTAATATTTTTTTTATTTTTCATTTTCATTTTCTTTCTTCTTTTCACTATCTTGGAATAATATTAAAAAGTACCTTGTAGCGTACCATTAACCACATCCAAACAAATACTAAAGTATGTCCAAGAGTATTAACCCAAATATCATCTCCACCAAACCATGTTATGTTAGCCATAACAATACAAGCATATACATGTAAAATAAAAACATAAAGCGACGCTTGACCAATAGGGATAAAGAACCAGCCAAATAATTTATTAAATGGTTTCCACAAATAAGACAACATTGCGTAAGAAACAACTAAAACAGTAAAGTCATTTATGAGTCTTCCTATACCCAAAGTATTTTTAGGAAAAAAGTCTTTATAGATGCTTTTAAATGTCGCTGGATCTATTACATGTAGTCTTAAGTACGCTGGTATTTGATCTAAAGGATTGTTATAAGTAAAAAACAAAAAACCTAAAAATAGAACAAATATACTCCAAAAAGCAATGGCTCCTTTTTTAGAGTGAAAGAAGTTCCATATTTCATTACGATAATACCCTATGACCAAACCATGCACGAAAAGAATTTGCCAAGTTAACACAGGAAAAGCATACTCAAACTGAGCACCTGTAGGTCGTGCATGAAAACCGTTGTTTCCAAAATAAATTATCCATGAAAGAGCTAGAACTAAAGCCACTTTTTCTTTAGAAAGAAGCCACAAGATAAAAGGTGCCAACATAAGTAATACAACATAAAGTCCTAAAATTTGAAACTGATGAGGACCATATTTAAGCATAACAAACTTGGCGATGATAATGTCATGGTACTCTCCAAACAATGCTAAGTCTGGAAACAAAGTATAGACCTTCCCACCATATGTTGTAAAAGTCATAACTTCTTTGGCGTCAATAAATGGAATAAAATTTATAAGTATAATGGTCAAAATCACAACCAAAGAAGTTCGATAAAGTAAAAAAGCTCTACCAAACTGTTTGTTCAGCGTTCCTCCAAAACCATCTTTTAGCATTCTAGTTCGTGACAAAAGACCTAAAATAAGTCCAGACAAGAGAACAAACCCCTCAGCTCCTGTAACCACACCAAAACGCTCCCATGCCACATAGTTGTAAATAGAGGTCATATTAATATGTACAGTAATTAAAATAAGCATAACAAAACCACGAATAAAATCTACTCGTAAATCTCGTTTACTGTCATGATTGTATTGAAATACAGACAAAAAATTTGCCATGGGTTTCATGTTTGGTTGCTCTGTCATACTCAATTCCTAGTTGCTTTTAATCATGGTAAATATTGGACCTACTTTTTTGTAGAGTAGCGATTCTAAGACAATGGCATTGGTATTACAAGTAAGAGACTTATTGACTTTTCCATCTTTTTCATAAATCCCTGTGTACCAACCATCTTTACTTTTAAGTTTTTCTATTTCCGTCATAAGCTCTTTCGTATATATCGAATCATAAAGTGCATGCATTGCAAAAGAAGCTTTGGTACTTAGTTGCTTCATCTCATTGTGAACCCTACCATCTTCTGTAATGGCTACCCACTCTTTTTTGTTAACAAACACAGAGTTATAGATAAAATATGGAGCTTGGTCTAAATGGTCTTCTGTGACAGCTGTTAAAATTCCTGTATCTTTATAACGCTCTTCTTGTGCTTTATAAAGTCTATAAGAAAACTCTTTAGAGAAGTAATCCCAACCAAACTCTAAACCATCAAGCATATAAGGTTCCATAACTACATAATTATTTGCATCTGAATGTTCTTTATCACGCTTATCATAAGGGATTTCTACATCATAAATCTCTCTAAATTCTAAATACTTGTCATAACGAATAGCATTGGTAATGTCTACACCAAAAGTAGCAAACATTTTAGAGGTATACTGTTCATAACCCAAACGACCCTCTTGCAAGAGTTTCTCTTTTCCTTTTTTAAGCACAGCACCATATAATGCACCTTCTTTGGTCAATTCTTTTAAGTTCCAACGAGCGACAACGGCTCTCACTTCTGCTGAGTATTCTGGCTCATTAAAGTTTAAGTACGCCAAAGGAATAAGCAATCGACCAATATCAATCGCAGACCATCCAATACCTTTTTTAGAAACCTTATTCTCATAGTTTGTCATTTTTAAACTCTGGGCATGGTAAACTTTGTTGGGTAAAAGACCTTTATAAAGCTCTAAAGATGCCAATGTTTTTAAGACTTTATGCATTTTTTCATCATAAACACTTTTAGGAATTATTTCCAAATGCTTGACCGAAATCAATGCCATCATGTAGTTACCTGTATCCCAAAGTGTTGTAGAGGGGTACTTATCAACTGAGTTTACCAAACCTGTAGCTTCTTGGTAATTGTTTTCAAAATACTTCCAAGCTACCTTGGCTGATTCCATGTCTTCTTTAGAAAGTCTATCTGTTGTGATATTTAAATCAGGAGCAATTGTATTTTTAAGTTGTATTACACCCAGTCCTTGTTTTCTCATGTCCAATCCATTCAAGAAGTAAATGAAAACACTTCCAAATACCAATGCTGCAAGAAAGACTATATGATGTCTCGCTCGTTTTAAATTTTCATACTTATCCATATCTATTTCCTTACTTAAATTTTACTTTATAGGTTATTCCCATATTTATAGGTCTCATTATTAAGAGTAATAATGTAAAATTTTTAAAATTCATCACTTACTCCTTA
>OBIK01000061.1_pt1 | contig 12576 bp, 10 predicted proteins | sample 1496171 | NCBI WGS metagenome assembly OBIK01 (sample SAMEA3367191, study PRJEB22510) | hydrothermal vent metagenome | biome: marine hydrothermal vent; material: sea water | place: Cayman Islands | collected 2012-01-19 | depth 2308 m | reverse complement strand
GTTGTTGCACCCTCTACTGCTGGTAAAACCCATCAACTAAAAACCATACAAGGATCTTTTTTAACCATAGAAGAAAGAAGTAATGGCTTTGTTTTTCCTCAATATCAAGACAAACTTGTTCTGTTACAAATATTTGGAAAAGATTGTTCCTACTGTTTTGAGGAAATGCCTACTATTAATAGAATAAAAAGAGACTATGCTGGAAATTTACAAATTATTGCAATCCAAGCACAAGATAGCATGAATCAACAAACAGCTTCAAGAATTCTTAGAGAGTATCAAATGGATTATCCTGTTGTTGATAAGGGTGAGGCTTTAGATTTACTTCATTTTATACGAATCAATTATGAATGGACAGGAGTCCTTCCTTTCATGCTTTTAATTAAAAATGGTGTTACAGAATTTCCTTTTTCAGGAGAAACAAGTTATCAAGAGATTGATGAAGCTGTACAAAGTTTAATTTAATACAAACGTGTGTAGATTTGTTAATAAAATCAAATCTACACTAGAGCTTCAGCCAAAACTTCGTCTATAACAGAAACCCCTATAATCTCAATAGCATCTTTAACTTCATTTGGAATGTCATCTAAATCACGTTCATAATTTTTTTCAGGAATTAACGCTTTTTTTACACCAGCTTTATAGGCAGCAATGAGTTTTTCTTTAAGTCCACCAATAGGAAGAACTTTACCTGTTAATGTTAATTCACCTGTCATCGCCACAGTGTTGTCTATTCTTTTTTCAGCTAAAATAGAGGCAATCGCAACAGCCATAGTTATACCAGCAGAGGGACCATCTTTAGGTGTTGCTCCTTCTGGTACATGAATATGTAGATCATACTCTGTATAGATTTTACTTATATCCTTCTCTTCTATGGTTTTATTAACTTTTAACATACCAGAGTCTATTAAAATTTTGACCACAGAAAAAGCAATATAAGCAGACTCTTTCATCACATCACCAAGGCTACCTGTTAGCTTTACAAGCCCTTTTCCAGGTAATTTAATGGCTTCTATCTTAAGTACATCTCCACCGACTGCTGTCCATGCCAGACCATTAACCACACCGATTAAGGGTTGCGTATCAACAGATGAGATTTCAAAGACTTTTTTCTCGGCAAACGTTGGTAAATCTTTAACTTTGATTTTAATCTGTTCTGTATTATCATCTAATAAAAGTTTAAGCACTACTTTTCGCATGAGTCCTGCTACTTTTCTACGTAGCCCACGAACACCAGGCTCTCTTGTATACTCATCAATAAGTAATTTTAATGCTTTATCTGTAATCTCAAATTCATCGGCTCTTAAAGCATGTTTTTTTAACTCCTGAGGAATTAAATACTGCTTTGCAATTTCAAGTTTTTCATTTGGAGTGTAAGAGCTTACTTCAATAAATTCCATACGGTCACGTAATGCTACGGGAATTTTCCCTACATCATTTGCAGTAGCTATAAAAATAGACTTACTTAAATCCATATCAAAATTCAAATAATGGTCACGATACTCTCTGTTTTGCTCTGGATCTAAAATCTCCAAAAGAGCAGCTGTAGGATCACCTCTTCCATTGTGTCCCACTTTATCTATTTCATCTAAAACAATAACTGGATCCATGCTCTTCGCAGTGATAAGTCCTTGAACCAAACGTCCTGGCATTGCCCCCACGTATGTTCTTCTATGGCCTCTAAGTTCACTTACATCTTCTAGTCCACCCAGTGCAATTTTTACCAATGGGCGACCCAATGCTTTAGCAATAGAGTTTGCCAATGAGGTCTTACCAACACCAGGAGGTCCTGCGAAACAAAGAATAGTTCCAGCACTTCCATCTAAAACAATGTCTCGTTTTTCTGCCAGTTGGCGTACTGAAAAAAACTCAACAATACGCTCTTTTGGTTTTTTTAAAGAAAAATGATCCCTGTCTAATGCCACTTGAACCTCTTGTATTTCTAGAGCAGATGAAGTAAGTTTTCCAAATGGTAATTCAAATACCCACTCCAAATAGGTCTGAATCTGTGCTGACTCAGCAGAGTCTGGATGCATACGAGCAAAACGTGCAAGCTGTTTTTCTATCTCTTTTAAAGTCTCTTCTGTAAGATCTCCCTCAAGCAGCTCTAGTTTTTTTCTAAACTCTGCAACTTCTTCCTCTCTTCCTGCATCTACACCAAGCTCTTTATTAATCTCTTTAATTTGTTCTTTTAAAAAGTACTCTTTATTGCTCTGTTCTATCTTTGTATGTACTTTAGAACGAATCTCTTTTTCAACTCTGGCTGACTCCATCTCTGAGACAATAATATCAATTATTTTAAGTAATCGTTGTTCAATATCATCATTGGCATAAAGAGTATAAGCATCTGTTTTTGAGAGTTTTAACAAAGAAGAGACCAAATCTACAATACGGTAAGGATCATCTGTCTCACTAATGGTCTTCAATAAATCAGCAGGTATACTGTTATTTATTTTTGCGAACAGTTTAAGTTTTTCATTCAATACCCCTATAAGAGCAGAAACCTTTAACAAATCAAACTTTTTATTTTCAAGTAATTCTACCAAGCTGTGCTCAAAAGAGACATCTTCAATTTCAACATGCTCTAACTTACCGACAAGTTCTCCCCTAGCCATTCCTTGAAACAGTATTTTGACACGTCCATCAGGAAGATTTACCTTACGCATAATAGAGCCTATAACCCCTATTTTATGGATATCATTCTCTTCTCTTGAACCCTCTTTTCCCTCTTTTGTCGTGGTCAATAAAATTAATGAGTTTTTTTCCATGGCATAAGTGGCTGCCTCTATATCTTCTGATTTTGTTAAAAAAATTGGAGATATCATAAACGGATAAAGAAAAAGGTTGTCTTCAATAATAACAGGTACTTCTGTTGGAAATGGATCATAACTACTTAATTGCATATACTTCTTTCAAGTTTATTTTAAAATGGCATCAATAAAACCAATTTCAGGAGCTTTAATATCTGCCATATTTAAAGGTGAATTTGCATTTTTATTTTTGTAAATCTCTTCTGCTTTTTCTTTTCCTAATCTAGCATAAAGACTTGCAATGTTTTCATTTAAAAGATATTGAGACATATGCAAACGTACTTTTATCGTAGATACCACAGGTAAGTAGATAGAGTTTGGATAAGATTTAGCAAATTTCTCAACTTCTTTTAACGTATTTATCATAAGTTGTTGCTCTTTATTGACATCTTTTATCCCTAAAAATGCTGCTTTAATTTTTAAAAATTTAGCCCGTTCTATATTTGAACCTTTTGCATATCGTTTTAAATATTCATCTAAATAATAATCAGCCATAATATAAGCTTGATCTTCCATATGTGCATCTGCCAACAACATTGTAATAGTAGCTAGCAGAGGTGATTTAGGATGTTCACTTTTAAGTGATATATATAAATTGTCAGCTTTATCCAGATTGACTACTGCCAACTCTTTTACTATATCTTGATACCAAGTAAGCGCTGGTTTGTCATATTCATTCACAACATCTTTATTACTACAAGCTAAAAAAACTATAGCCAATGTAAAAGATAAAACCATCTGTTTCATATTCATTATAAACCTTATATATTATTTTTCAAAACTATAATACCTCAAACTCTATTATATTTTGCTATATTTATCTTAAGAAAAAAAACCAATATTATAAAAAGGTAAGCATCTCTTTTTGAATATCTTCTTTTTCAACTACTATTGTATGTTTAATCTCTTTAGAAAATAGAGCATCTATCATTTTTGGAGAAGTGACATTTGTGTTGGCTTTTATCCACTCAATGGCAGCTGTATCTTCTATGATATCAGCTTGACCTAAAGCACGTGCTACAGTAGGAGAGAACTTAGTCCACTCTGCTGTAGAGTAAATAATACTTTTTAAATCTTTAGGTGTATCTTTTTCATAAGACTTCATACAAGTGGCTGTATGAGGATCCATAATATACCCCTCATCAGCATACTTAGCAATAAACGCTTCACATTGGTCATCTTCAGAGTAAGTAGCTGAAAAGTCTTTTTGAATCGCTTCTTTTTCTTCTTGGGTCATGACAAATTTATTGTTATTGTTAAGTGAATCCATAAGCTCTTTGGTACGTTTAGCACCAAACTTATGGAAAATAATACGCTCTATATTTGAACTTTTTAAAATATCCATTGCAGGTGAATCTGTTTTAATGAGTTTTCTTGTTGTAAGGTCATACTCACCCTTTTCTATCCAGTCGGTTAAGATGTTGTTGACATTTGAAGAGATAAGAATTTTTTCAACAGGTAATCCTGCTTCTTTAGCGTAAAAACCACCAAGAGCATTTCCAAAGTTTCCAGAGGGAACAATTAGATAAACATTTTCACCCATTTTAATCTCTTCTTTTCTTACAAGTTCAAGATAGGCATGAATATGATAAATGGTTTGAAAGATAATTCGCCCAAAGTTTACAGAGTTCGCAGCTGAAAGTTTGATGCCTCTGCTTTCTAACTCTGCTTTAAACTCTTCAGATGCAAGAAGTGCTTTTAAAGTGTTTTGCGTGTCATCAAAGTTTCCATGAACGCCGATTACTTTTAAGTTCTTAGCCTCTTCTGTCACCATCTGTAAACGTTGTACATCTGAAGTTCCACCATCTGGGTAAAGACAAGCGACTTTGATGTTGTCTTGGTTTTTAAAGGTCTCTAGTGTAGCAGGTCCTGTGTCTCCTGAGGTTGCTGCCATTATGAGGTAGTTTTCATTACGTTTTTGAGCCTCTTTAGCCAACACATAACCAAAAGGTTGTAAAGCCATGTCTTTAAAGGCACGGGTGGGTCCATGGTAAAGTTCTGCAACAAAACAGTCATCTTCTATTTTAACAAGAGGTACTGGGTTTGAAGGGTCATCAAAAGCATCGTAGCGTGAAAGTGCTTCTGTTAGCGTAGCCTCGTCAATGTCTATCTCAAAACCTTGAAGTACAGCTAATGCCAATGTTTTATAGTGTGAGTCAATATGTAAGCTTAGAAACTCTGTATCAAAAACTGGTAAAAACTCTGGTACATAAATACCACCATAACTGGCACTCGGGCTTAAAATAGCTTCTGAAAAATTTACTTTTTGAGCTTTTTGCCCATCATTTCCACGTGTTTCTATAAATTGCATACTTCTATCCTATAAAAAATTATGTGGAAGTATAGCAAAAGTAATGTAAATAGTTAAACGAACTTTATGAGTTTTCGTTGAAGATAAAGACGTGCAGATTTAGCAGTTGGTCTTGAAGATTTTGAAAGTAGATAAATTACATTTGTTGATAAAGTTTTCATAATTATTCCTTTAAGTTTAATAACTTAATTATAAAACTAAAGTTAGTATCAACTATGAAAATCTATTATTTATTTTTTAAGTAACGTGTAATACCATTAGAAATACCCTCTGCCAACAAAGAACGGTAATAGTTATTCATAAGGTTATCACCCTCTGTAGGATGGGTAATATAGCCTGTCTCAACTAAAATAGCAGGCATTTGAGCCCCAACAAGTACCCAAAAGTTTGCTGGTTTAACACCACCATCTTCTACGATACCATAATGTTGACGTACACTTGAAAGCATTTGAGTACTCACATCAATTCCAAGTTTATGTGACTCAACTATCTTTTCTCTACTTATTAATGACAAATAAGCATTTTTCGTATAAAAATCTTTATTTGTAAACATTACTGCATTTTCTTTCTCTGCTGCATCTTTAGCACGTTGTGTTTTAGCAGGAGAGAGGTAATAAACCTCAATTCCATGAAAACCATTTCGTAAATTCTTTTGGGGTGCAGCATTGGCATGAATAGAGACAAAAACATCTGCTTTTTTCTTGTTGGCAAACTCTGTTCTTTTAGGAAGTTTTACAAAAGAGTCTTCATCTCTTGTCATGTAAACACTGTAACCTTTGGCTAAGAGTTTCTTTTTAAGTTTCTTAGCTACAGAGAGTACTACTTTTTTCTCTTTTTTATTCCCACAACAAGAAGCACCATTATCTTTTCCACCATGACCAGCATCAATAACCACTATATAATTTTTATTTTGACTAGAATAAGTTGGCATGGCTATTGAATCTTTTTTCTTATTCCCACTTGTAGATTTTTGACCAGAGATAAGAGGAATTTTTAAAACTTTTCCATCAAACTCATGATATTTATCTAGTCCTTTCTCTTTCGAGACAATAACAACACGAAGTTTTTCAGGAGAATTTTGTGCTATTCTAAAAGATTCAACTGTTCTAAATGTATGAGAAGAGATTCCCTTAGAAGGTGGCAAGGTTGCCCCATGAATATCAAAAACATATTTTGTAGCCCCATCTTCAGAAGGAAGAGTAAAGTAAGTCACTCTTTCTATATCTGAAGAAAAATAGAGTTTTAACTCTGCTTGACGAATTTTACTTTTTACAAAGTTGTTACCTGCAAAAAGAAAATTAGATAAAAATATAAATATTATTAGTTTATTAAAAATTTTACTCTCCGTTCATTAGTTTGTTCATTAACTCTTTTACTGTGATAATCTCTTTTAGTTTATAACCATTTGAACCTGTAAAAAACAGCCCTGTCTCAGCGATTCCATCATAGGCATCTGAGAGTCTATCTGCAATACAGTAACCAACAATTTTTGCCTCTTCACCACGGTTACATGGTGCAACACAATTTGAAATACACGCAACCTTAGGTGCATCACCTGTTAAGATGTCTGCATGAAGTTGACTGTTAATCCCACGTGCAGGATAACCAACTGGTGATTTAAACAATTTAATATCATCAGCAGTAGATTTAATAATCATCTGTTTCATTACTTCAGAAGTATCACATTCAATAGTACCAATAAATCGTGTACCCATTTGTACAGCATCAGCACCAAGGTCTATCATTTTTTGAATATCATCATGATCCCAAACCCCACCAGCAGCAATAATTGGCATGGAACCCCAGTTCTTAGCCTCTTCAACAACTGGAGGTAAAATATTTTCTAATTGATTCTCTTCCATGAAACATTCATCATATTTAAACCCTTGATGTCCACCCGAAAGAGGACCTTCAACAATAACAGCATCAGGTAATCTACCATGCGTCTTTTTCCAACGTCTACATAAAATACGCAATGCTTTAGCCGTTGAGACAATAGGAACCAAAGCAACATCAGGATAGTTTTTAGTTGCTTCAGGCATGGTTAAAGGTAATCCAGCACCTGTAATAATCATGTCTGCACCAGCTTTACAAGCATCTTCAACTACTCTGTTGTATTCACTTTGAGCGTAAAGAACATTTGCAGCCAATGGTCTCTCTCCACAGATTTCTCTAGCATTATCAAAAATCTTTTGCAGTGCAGGATAAGAGTAAAAATTCATCGCATCAAAAGGACGTGCATCTTTACCAATAACCTTTTCTGTATATTCTCTTTTTTTATAAACACCAGTACCTACAGCAGAGATAACTCCCAATCCACCTTCTAAACTTACATTACCTGCTAATTGATCCCAAGAAATACCAACACCCATACCACCTTGAATAATTGGTTTTTCGATGGTATATTTTCCGATTTTAAAAGATTTAAATGCCACTATTTTACCTTTATTTTTGCAAATTTACGTTTACCTACTTGTAGAGTGTACTCACCCAAGCTTAAGTTCATCTTCTCATCTGTGACTTTAACTTGGTCAACACGTACGCCACCTTGCTTGATGTCACGACGAGCTTGAGAGGTTGACGGCTCTATCTTTGCATCTACCAATGCTTGACAAATCCAAATGCCCTCTTCCATCTCAAACTCTTCTATCTCTGTAGGTATTTTATTCGATTTAAAAACATTATCGAACTCATTTTTAGCTATATTAGCCAACTCTTCATTATAAAATCTAGCAGTTAACTCTAAAGCTAGGTTTTCCTTCGCCTTTTTAGGATGCAAGACTCTATTTGCTACATCTTCTTTTATTTGTGCTATCTCTTCTAATGAGCGTTCACTTAAGAGGTCATAATATCGCCACATAAGCTCATCTGATATTGATAAAGTTTTACCATAAATATCTTTAGGAGCATCGGTAATTCCAATGTAATTATTTAAAGATTTTGACATCTTTTGAACCCCATCAAGCCCTTCTAAAATAGGCATCATAAGCACTGCTTGTTCTTTACCCACATTGTAAACACGTTGTAAGTGTCTTCCCATCAGTAAATTAAACTTCTGGTCTGTTCCTCCTATTTCAATATCAGACTTTAGAGCCACTGAGTCATAACCTTGAAGTAGAGGATAAATAAATTCAGAAATAGAGATACTCTGTCCAGATTTATAACGTTTTTCAAAATCATCACGCTCTAGCATACGTGCAACATTATAGGTAGTGGTAAGCTCAACCATACCTCTAGCCCCCAGCTTTTCTAACCATGTAGCATTCCAAACTACTTCGGTTTTAGACTCATCTAAAAGTAAAAAAAGTTGCTCTTGGTAAGTTTTAGCATTGGCGACAATGGTCTCTCTGTCTAAAACCTTACGCGTCTCAGACTTACCAGTAGGGTCACCAATCGTTGCTGTAAAATCACCAATAAGCAGTTGAATAATTGCCCCATGCTTTTGAAACACAGAAAGTTTATGAAAAAGAACAGCATGACCCACATGAAGGTCAGCACCTGTAGGGTCAAAACCAGCTTTTACCGTGTAGGTCTCACCCGTCTCATAAAACTTTGTAACCAACTTTTCAATTCTTTCCATGTCAATAATTTCAGCAGTTCCTCTGCTAATCTCATTGAGTGCTATTTCTATTTTTGACATCTATCTTCCTCTGTTTAATCTATTTATTTCTTACTATAAGCATCATTCAAAGAAATCATCTCAATCAATTTAAACTTTTGATTTAATTTCTCTTCTAACTTTTTTGAATTTTCTTCTTTTGTTTCAACTTCAAGTTTACAAAATTCTGCTGAGTCTGAACTTTTAATACCCAACTCTATATTGAGTACATTTAAGTCCAGTTTAGCAAGTTTAGCCAACAAATCTGCCAAAACACCTTGACGATTTTGCAAAGAGATTATAAGCTGATACCGTGCCGATTTTGTATCACTCCATGTTACAAATACCATAGGGTTTTTAGCTTCCATCTTTTTGTAGGCTTCTTGACAAAGCTTATGGTGAATAACTACTTCATCTTTTTCTAAAAAACCAACTATCTCATCGCCCATTTTAGGGTGACAACAGTAGTCAAAGTCTATCTTAGAGATTGGGCTATTGGCTATCAGTCTAAAATGCTCTTTAATAAACTCTTCTGGCTTATTACAATCTATATTTAGGCTACTAAGCTTTTCAAAAAACTTTCCTGTAACCTCTTGATAAATCTCTTTGTTTGAAGTCATTTTATAGGCATTCTCTTTAAGTTTACAAGTAGCAAACAACTCTTCTATAGCTGTATCATTGACCTCTTTAGACTCTTTCGTGAGTTGGCTTAGTATATTTTTAGCGGCTAAGGTATCACAAGCTTTAAGTTTTTGATTACAAGCAGAACGAATCCCATCTTTTGCTTTTGAAGTACGTACGGTATTGTACCAAGAGCAGTGTACTTTTGCATTTTCACCTGTGTTTATGCGTATAATATCACCATTTTTCAAGGTCGTTAAAAGAGATTTTTTACGTTTGTTTACCAATGCAGATATGGCTTTGTCTCCTACTTCTGAATGAATAGCATAAGCAAAATCTATAACCAAAGAGCCACGAGGTAAGGTGTAGTTATCTCCATCTGGAGAGAAGACAGAGATATCATCAACAAACAAATCTCCCTTTGCTAAAGAGTAACACTCTTCTACTGAATCATTTTGATACTGTAAACTCTCTAGCCACTCTAAACTTACTTTTTGTTTCTTTTGGCGACCATCTTTATAACGCCAATGTGCAGCTACGCCAAACTCTGCTGTTTTATGCATTTCAAAAGTACGAATTTGTGCTTCAACAATCCCACTATCATTAAATAGTGTTGTGTGAATCGTACTGTATCCATTCTCTTTAGGCAAAGTAATATAATCTTTAAGTCGTGAAATAATTGGCTTATAGTTCAAATGTAATGCACCTAAAACCTTATAGCAATCTATCTCATTTTTAACCAAAATACGAATGGCAATCAGGTCTAAAATCTCATCAATACCAATACCTTTACGTTGCATCTTTTGATACATAGAGTAGTGGTGCTTAACCCGTCCAAAAACTTCAACATCACCCTCTGCAAAACCATTCTCTTTCATAAGTGTTTGTATCTCTGAGACAAAAGTATTGAGTTTTAGGTGTAAGTTTTGGCTGTTATTTTCTATATAAGCATCAATCTCTTCATAGGCTTTAGGATAGATGTATGAAAAACTCAAATCTTCCAAACGATTTTTAATCTGAGAAATACCTAAACGATGAGCAATAGGAGCATAAACCAGCATGGTCTCTTCTGAAATTCTTTGCTGTCTTTCAGCACTTAAAGCTCCTAGTGTTATCATATTGTGTAATCTGTCACACAATTTTACTACCAAAACACGTACATCTTTAAAAGAAGACAGAAGCATGTTTCTAAAAGTCAAAGCAGAAGAGGTGAGCTTTTTATCAGAACTAGAAGCAATAAGTTCAACTTCACGTATGTCTTCAATTTTGGTTAGACCAGCAACAATATGTGCAACGTCTGAGCCAAAAATCTCTTCAATCTCTTCAATAACATAATCAGTATCTTCAACAACATCATGAAGAAGTGCTGCGATGATCATGGTCTCATCATTAGAGACTAAAGCTGTTAGTGCTGCTACGAGTATGGGATGAATAACATAAGGTTCACCACTTTTTCGCTGTTGAGAAGCATGTGCAACTTTTGCTAAATTTAACGCTGTATGAAAAAGTGATGAGGGATTTGGATGAGAAAGAGAGAGAAGCTTTTGAGCTTCTTCAATGGTAGAGACATTACGTGCTTTGTTTAATAAAGCCTCCACAACAGTTACGCTTCAAGGTCAATAATAAGCTTACCTTCTGCAATCTCAACCAGTGCAATGTCTGTAAACTTCTCTATTTTTGGATCCATATTTACAACAGGTGCTGCTCCATTGGCAATGGCTTCTGCTCTTTTACCAACTGCTGCTGCTAGTAAATATCTGTCAAAGTCAACTCTCTCTAATGCCATGGCTGTTAATTTTTCAATTTTCATTTTAATCCTTAAGTTTATATTTTTATTCTACAACAGAACATAAAGTTCTGTCACCTTGAACGATGGCTAAAAGGTTACCCTTTTCAAACATGTTACAAACAATAATAGGTAAGTTGTTTTCTTTTGCCAAGGCAATCGAAGTGTCATCCATTACTTTAATATTATCATTCAAAGCATCGTCATAACTTAGTGTTGCTAACTTGACTGCATCATCAAATCTCTTAGGGTCTTTGTCATAAACACCATCTACTTTTGTAGCTTTAATGATACAATCAGCCTCAATTTCAGAGGCTCTAAGCGTACCTGCTGTGTCTGTGGTGAAATAAGGATTTCCCGTACCACCAGCAAACACAACCACACGACCTTTTTCAAGATGTCTTTTAGCACGACGAACGATGAATGATTCGCCAATTTCTTGCATATCAATGGCCGAAAGTAAACGAGCATCTAAACCTGCATGTTCAAATGCTTCTTGCAAAGCAATACCGTTAATACAAGTAGCGAGCATTCCCATGTAGTCACCAGACGTTCTTTTAATCACACCATCAGCAGCAGCAGAAACACCTCTAATGATGTTTCCCCCACCAATAACAACGGCCACTTCAATGTCATTGTCTATTAAAAGCTTTATCTCTTTTGAAATAAAATGTAAGATTTTAGTATCAATTCCATACCCATTCTCACCAGCCAATGCTTCACCAGAAAACTTTACAAGTACTCTTTTTTTTGCCATATTTTAAGACCTCTATTTTAAGACGCAATTTTACCCAAAGGCTCTTAATATTGGTTTACTTTTGTTATACTATGAAAATTAAAAATATAAAAGGCATCACATGTCAGCACTAAATGAAGAAGACAAAAGAATTTTAGAAGAAAGTATTAGAGATATCCCAAACTTTCCAAAAGAAGGCATAGTATTTAAAGACATAAGCACTTTACTTAACAATAATGAAGCACTAAAAACACTCATGAACCACCTAGAAGAACGCTACAAGTCATACAATTTAGACTATGTAGCAGGTATTGATGCAAGAGGTTTCATCTTTGGTTCTATTTTAGCTGACCGATTAAACATAGGTTTTGTACCTGTTAGAAAAAAAGGGAAACTCCCCTACACCACTGTCTCTGAAAAATACGCTTTAGAATACGGTGTAGATGAAATAGAAGTACACATAGATGCCTTTCCAAAAGAGAACGCAAGAGTATTACTCATAGACGACCTCATCGCCACAGGAGGAACAGCCAAAGCAGCTGCCTCTCTCATTGGAAAAGTTGGTGCTAATTGTGTTGAAGCTTGTTTCATTTTGGAACTTGACTTTTTAAAGGGTCGCGATGGAATAGATTGTGATGTCTATTCGGTGATGCATATCGATTAAATCGGTCGCAACAACTTCTTAATTTCCTTAGGTAAATGAGCAAAAGCCAT
>OBIK01000060.1_pt1 | contig 12619 bp, 12 predicted proteins | sample 1496171 | NCBI WGS metagenome assembly OBIK01 (sample SAMEA3367191, study PRJEB22510) | hydrothermal vent metagenome | biome: marine hydrothermal vent; material: sea water | place: Cayman Islands | collected 2012-01-19 | depth 2308 m | reverse complement strand
ACAGCAGGATATAATCTTGAAAAAAACCAATCTGGTGTCTCGGCAACATTCAAAATTTGGCATGAGAATGCTCCTGAACGATATAGAAATGGTCATTTTTCATGGGATGTAAAAGCAGGAAGTACTTGTAGTTATTCTATAATAAATAGTAGTAATAAGTATGATGCAAGAACTTGTGAAAATGGTAATTCAGATAGGGGATACTCTTACATTGAATTCTCTCTATCTTCATTTCCAGATAAAGGTTGTTCTTTTGACATTGAAAGAATTATTGTTAGTAAAGAATTTTAATAATTAAATATGACGAATTTTAAATTCGTCACAATATATTACGCATGATAATTCGGTGACTCTTTAGTTATCGTAACATCATGCACATAACTCTCACTAAGTCCTGCACTTGTAATCTCTACAAACTCAGCCTTTTCCCAAAATGTCTTGATATCTTTTGAACCACAGTACCCCATAGAGGCACGAAGTCCACCTACCATCTGATGTACTACTGATTCTATTTTACCTCTATAAGGTACACGTCCTTCAATCCCCTCAGGTACTAGCTTATCAGCAGCTGTTCCCTCTTGGAAATATCTGTCAGTACTCCCTTTGGTCATCGCTCCAATACTTCCCATACCACGATACTCCTTGAACTGTCGTCCATTAAAAAGTATCATCTCTCCAGGGGCTTCATATGTTCCTGCTAATGCAGAACCAAGCATAATAGAACTCGCTCCCACAGCCAAGGCTTTGGCAACATCTCCTGAAAAACGAATTCCACCATCAGCGATAACAGGTACACCTAGAGGGTTTGCCACTTGTGCCACCTCATCAATTGCAGATATTTGAGGAACACCAACACCTGTTACAATTCGAGTAGTACAGATAGAACCCGGTCCTATTCCTACTTTTACAGCGTCAGCACCTGCTTCTATTAAATCTTTGGCAGCTGCTCCACTTGCGATATTTCCTGCAATTACATCTATATCAAGATTTGCTTTTATCTCTTTAAGTGTGTCTATAATCCCTTGTGAATGTCCATGAGCAGAGTCCAAAACTATTACATCTACTCCTGCTTTAACCAAGGCTATTGCACGGTCAAGTTGCCCTACCCCAATGGCTGCCCCTACTCTAAGCCGTCCATGTTTATCTTTATTGGCATTTGGGAATTTTTCTCTTTTTTCAATATCTTTAATGGTTACTAAACCTTGAAGTAGATCATTCTCATCAACAATAGGAAGCTTCTCTATCTTATGCTCTTGAAGTACTTTGGCAGCCTCATCTAGTGTAATACCAGGTTTTGCTGTTACCAAAGGAGCTTTTGTCATCACATCTTCTATTTTTTCTGACATATCGGTGATAAAACGCATATCACGATTGGTGATAATTCCAAGCAGTTTCATATTTTCATCAACCACAGGAACACCTGATATCTTATACTCACCCATTAGCATATCAGCGTCACCAACGCTCTTATCAGGAGAGATATAAATAGGGTCGATAATAATCCCACTCTCAGACTTTTTAACTTTGTTTACCTGTTTTGCTTGGGTCTCTATATCCATATTTTTATGAATAATCCCAATCCCACCAAGGTGAGCCATAGCGATAGCTGCTCTATATTCAGTTACTGTATCCATAGCAGCCGAGACCAAAGGTGTGTTTAGAGTTACACGCTTTGTCAAATTAGTTTCAATACAGACCTCTTTAGGAAGTACAGTTGAGTGCTGTGGTACGAGTAGTAAATCTTCAAATGTAAATGCTTGTTTCTTAATGTTCATTTTCTTCCTTAGTTATTTTATATAATTAATAGCTTTTTCAAGGCCAAAAGCCCCATCAAAAACAGTCTGTTCATCAAATGCTTTTCCGATAAGTTGAAGCCCTATTGGCATACCCTCAGGGTCTTTTCCCACAGGCATAGACAATGCAGGAAGACCTGCTAAGTTAATAGCAATAGTATACATATCACTCTTATACATCTCTAGTGGGTCTTGGCTTGTTCCTATTTTGGGAGCAACAGTAGGGGCTACAGGTGACAAAATCAAATCTGCCTCTTCAAAAATCTTGTTGAACTCATCACGAATAAGATGTCTAACTTTTTGAGCTTTGACATAATAGGCATCATAATACCCAGCTGAGAGTACAAAGTTACCAAGCATAATTCTTCTCTTTACCTCATCACCAAACTGAGCTCTTGTATTTCTAAAAGTCTCCTCTAGGTTTGCACCCTCAACACGATTACCATAACGAATACCATCATAACGTGCCAAGTTTGTAGTAGCCTCTGCTGTTGCAACTATATAATAAGTAGCGATATCATACTTGGTATTTGCCATATTTTTACGGATAATAGTATGCCCTGCATCTTCAAGCACTTTTACAGTGTTGGCATACGCCTTTTGAATATCTTCACTAGCCTCTGCTACATAGTTATCAATTACAGCGATAGTCAGTTTTCTTTCACTGTTTAAATTCTCTACCACTGAAACAAGCTCCAAAGTAGAACAGGTAGAGTCTTTTTCATCATGAGAAGCGATAGCATCATACAAAATAGCAGCATCTTCCACATTTTGAGTAATCGGTCCAATTTGGTCAAGAGATGAAGCATACGCCCCCAAACCAAAACGGCTCACACGCCCATAAGTAGGCTTCATACCAACACAACCACAATAAGCCGCAGGTTGACGAATAGAGCCACCAGTATCACTCCCAAGAGCCGCGATAGCAATCCCACCAGCTACAGCAGCGGCACTTCCACCCGATGAGCCACCTGGTACTCTATCCTCTCCATATGGATTTTTAGTAACCCCATAAAATGAACTCTCAGTTGTAGAACCCATCGCAAACTCATCCATATTTGAGCGACCAAAAGCAGAGAAACCTCTACTAGTCAAATTTTCAATAACTGTAGCACTGTAAGGAGCAACATACCCTTGAAGTATCTGAGAACCCGAAGTAACTGCCCACTCTTTTACCTGAATATTATCTTTGATAAGGATTGGAATACCTTCACCAAAAGAGTCAAAACCGATATAGGCATTTAATCCCCCCTCTTTGGCACTCTTTTCCATCTCAACTTTAAGTAAATCAAGCTCTTCTTTGCTTTTTGTCAATGCTTCTTTTAATGTAATCACGCTATTTTCCTCTTGTCTATATATAGATGGTTCTAAAATTGCGTGATTATACCAAATAAAAATATAGTTTTATGTTAAAAAATAGCTAAGTTACAATAACCTACCACTCAATCTTCTCAGTATATTTCTGTGTATAAGAATATTTTCTTGAAGCCATAATCAGATGATAAAATAACCAAGCAAAAGAGGCTATTGTAAAAAGTGATGCGAATATAGCAATTATTTCAACTCCCGTAAAAAAGCTTATTAGCCAAAATATAAGCATAAAGATATGAATTCCAAAATGTATTTTTGCTCTTTTTGGGTGAATTACCTCATGCATCATTGGGGCTTCCATATAGCCTTGATTGGAGAGATGAAACCATACTAAAAATGGTACTATTTTATAAGTCATGGCAAAAACTATACTTAAAGCAAAACCTATATATGCAATATAGCTTATATTCATAAATATACTATCTCCATTATCGCCTCCTGTTCCCACATACAAAGGAGCTACCAACACTACGATATAACTTAACATACTAAGAATAAGAAGACCCATACCCAAACGCCAAAACCAAACGGTGGCATCAGAGGTAGGTCGTCTTCTTCTGTATAGCCGATGAATGGTTATCCCTGCATACATTATAAATAATATAACGATAAAAATATTTATACCAATAGTAGGCAAAGAGAGAAAAAGTGCAATACTCTTAAATACCAAGAGTATAAAAATAGTTAGCACTAGATATTTGGTTATAAAAGTAGGATATTTGGGTGTCACATAAAACATCTCAACAACTTGAAAAGAGATAGAGATAATCAGCAGACTCAACCAACCAAATAGAGCAAAAGAGTAATGTATCTCTTTTAGTTGCATATAGTATCTACCCTCTGTATATCCACCTAGTGTCAAGAGAAGATAGAGACCTAAAAGAATTATCAAGGTAAAACTACCAAGTGAAAGCAACATACCTTTAGATGAGCTAGAGTGGTCTTTGATTTTGATAAGCTCTTTTAACATATGTGTCGAAGCATAAAGTAGACCCAATCCCAAAAATAGTGCTGAACTTAGATAGAATATAGATAGTTGAGTATAAAAGGCGATAGTTTGAGAGAGTAATCCCACAACTAAAAATAGATGTACCAATATAGATTTTATTTTTGGTTTGGGCATGACTACACCTGCAATAACAGGAAGCATCTGAAACAAGGCACCTAACATAAAAGATGCCATAACACCTAAAGCAAGAGTATGAATAACAATTACTTCAAATGTATTACTTGGCATCTCAAATATATCTGTAACAGATAACAGCATACTTAGACCAAAAAATATACCAAAAATAGAAGCTGTAATAAAAAATTTAAGCACCACTGATATAGGGGGGGCTTGTTCCATTGATAATCCACCTTGATTAAACATCAAGTAACTCTTCTAGTTTTATATCTTGGTTTTTTGAGATTAAAATATGCCATACCTCTTGATTGTCTTGTTTTACCAAACAGAGAAATTTCTTCTCTATTGCAAGTTCAATAAGAGGGTTAGGTCTTTTTCTATGTATCATATATAGATACTCCTCTTGTGTCATGGTCTGTAGATACCCAAGAGATAATTGCAAAGGGATAGGGTGTTCCATCTCCCTTGCATCAAGAGGAATTTTTGTCAAAGCTCAATATCTTTCATAGTCGCTAAAGTTGTCTCTCTTATATCTTTTGGGATAACTCTGTCACACATTGCATAGAGCATCTGCTCCTCTTTCATGTTGTGTTGTTGAAGTAAAATCATCACAGACTCTGCAAGTGAGAGATAGGCATCCGTATCTTTACTCTCAACAGCTTCTGCCATTTTACCAATAAGTCCACGCACCTGATCATGCTCAAACTTCATAACTCGTGTAGGACCTTCTCTACTTCCTGAAATCTCTTCAAACGTAGGAAATAGAGTCTCTTCTTCTTTTTTAAAATGTGTTAATGTCGCATTTGTAAATGCTAAAAACTGCTTTTCTGCCTCTTCAAAATCTCCATCAATTACAGCTTTTTCAGCCGATACAAAAATATCATCACACGCTCTATGATCATCTCTCATATAGTTTGTAATTATCATATCTATTAATCCTTTATTACTAAATAGTATATTGGTACGAAGTATAAGCTATTAATTATTAAATAACCATTGACATAACTCAATATTTTAATATTTTTTACTATAATATATTTATGAATATTAATATTAGCAACTCACCCATCGAAAAAAAAATATTTCATCAACATGAAATTTATATCAAAAGAGATGACCTACTCCACCCAAATTTTTCAGGAAACAAAGCGAGAAAGTTTCACTATTTTTTGGACAATGAATTTCCCCATATCCAAAAAATAGTCTCCTATGGTTCAAGCCAATCAAATGCTATGTACTCTCTCTCCGTATTAGCTAAAATGAGAGGGTGGAGATATGATTATTATGTCGAACATCTCTCTAGCTATTTAAAAGAGAACCCTCATGGAAACTTCAAATACTCTTTGAAAAATGGCATGAAAATACACGTAGGTATGGGTCTCCCTACCCCGACAATTGAAGATAATGTTCTTTTTATCGAAGAGGGCGGACGAGACTACTTTTCAGAATATGGCATAAAAAAATTGGCAAATGAGATTTTAAAATGGAAAGAGGAAAATAGTATAGAGGAGATGAATATTTTCTTACCATCAGGTACAGGAACTACTGCTCTTTTTTTACAAAAAAATATAGATGATATAGTCTATACAGTTCCTTGTGTTGGAGATAGCGCTTATCTAAAGAAACAGTTTTTTATGTTAGAGAAAGATGAGAAATATCACCCTACTATTTTAGAACCTAGTAGAAAAAGACACTTTGGAAAGCTCTATAGAGACTCTTATAATATTTGGCTAAAATTACGCAAAGAGATAGATGTGGAGTTTGATTTACTCTATGACCCTATGGGGTGGCTCACTCTACTTGAAAATCCAAAAATTTTTAAAAAACCTCTACTCTATATTCATCAAGGTGGCTTGATTGGAAATGAGAGTATGTTACCTAGATACCAAAGGAAGTATAATAATGAAGATAATTAATACCCAAGATAGAAATTTTAACCAAGAGTTTGCCGAACTGTTAGAGCGTGGGAAAATGGATATTGATGAGGTGAGCCATATTGTCAAAAATCTACTAGATGAGATTAAAAATGAGGGAAATAATGCCCTAAAAAAGCATATTAGCAAATTTGACAGTTGGACTCCTGTCGATGATAGTGCATTAGAGGTCTCTGTAGAGTCTATGGAGGAAGCTTATAACAATATAGATGCAACACTTAGAGATGCTCTTCACCTAGCCTATGATAGAATTGAAAACTATCACCAAAAGCTTATGCCAAAATCTTGGTTTGATTTTGAGAAGAGTGGAACGATGTTGGGTCAAAAAATAACATCTGTAGACTCAGCAGGGCTTTATATTCCTGGGGGAAAAGCAGCCTACCCTAGCTCACTACTTATGAATGCTATTCCTGCAATTGTAGCAGGAGTAGAAGAGATAGTAGTCTGTACCCCTGCTCCCGAAAATGAGCTAAATGAGCTTCTTTTGGCTGCTTGTCACCTATGTAAAGTGACCAAGGTGTTTAAAGTAGGTGGAGCTTCGGCTATTGGAGCGATGGCGTATGGGACGCAAACTATCCCAAAAGTAGATGTGATTACAGGACCTGGAAATATCTTTGTGGCAACGGCTAAAAAACTTGTCTATGGTGAGGTAAATATCGACATGATAGCAGGACCTAGTGAGATAGGTATTTTAGCAGATGAGAGTGCAAGAGCAGACTTTATAGCCATTGATTTACTCTCACAAGCAGAGCATGATGAGATGGCAAGTTCTATTTTGATTACCACGGATGCTTCTCTTGCTCCAAAAGTAATAGATAAGATAGAGGAGTTTTTAAAAACCCTATCACGTGAAGAGATTGCTAGAACGTCTATAGAAGAGCGTGGTGCTATTATTATCACGCAAACAATGGAGGAGGCAGTTTCTCTTATGAACCAAATCGCCCCTGAACACCTAGAGGTTTTAACGAAAAACCCAATGGAGTTACTAGGAAGCATCAAACACGCAGGAGCTATATTTTTAGGTGAGAATACGCCTGAACCTATTGGTGATTATATAGCAGGACCAAATCATACCTTGCCTACAGGTGGAACAGCTAAGTTTTTCTCTCCACTATCAGTTGAGCATTTCTTGAAAAAATCGTCTATTATATCTATGACAAAACAAGGATTAGATGAGATTGGAGAAGCGTGTGCGTTGATTGCTAATACAGAGGGGTTAACAGCTCATGAAGAGTCGGTTAGAATAAGATTAAAATAGGGTGCAATAGATTGCACCCTACGGGTTACTACAAGTTATAAAAGTGTTTTAATGCTCTAATAATCATAGCATTTTTAGAGATACTTTCACTCTTTGCATCTGTATCAACTTGCTCATATAAATCAAGAGGAAGAGTAATAGAGAAGATTTTTGTTCTATTTTTCTTCTGCTTCTTGATATCAGAAACGATATCTTTAAGAACATCAATCATTTTATCTGTATTAATTGGTTTACGAATAAAGTTATTAACACCAATTTTAACGGCTTCTGAAATATTACCCATATCATCACTAGCAGAAACAACTACAATCATCTGCTTAGGATTAATCTCTCTAATCTCTTTTGCTATATCAAGACCACTTTTACCTGGTAGAATAATATCAATAAAAATAATATCTGGTTGATGCTGCTCATACAACTCCAACGCACTCTCTCCATCAAAAGCTGAGTGGACCTCCTCAAAAAAGTTTCTTAATGTTTTACACATTAATTCATTTGTTTCTGGATCATCCTCTAGTACCATTGTTCTAAGCTTTTTAGTCTCGTCAACTATTTTCATTAAATCATTATTCATTTGACTTTTCCCATTCCTTATAATTTTAATAGATTGTAACATTATAAATATTAAGAGAGATTAAAAAAATAACCAAAAAAGTTATACTTTATTGAATAGTCAACACTATGTGTGTAATTATAACCCATCTCGAAGAGTCAACTCTCTATTAAAGAGCCATGATTGGCGATGTTCCCTAATAGCCTCTTTATCAATTGTCTCAATTAACATAGACTCTCTATCTTCGAGCATCATGTGAACCTCCCCTTTTGGCTCAACAAGCATACTGTCACCATAAAATTTCCAATGTACCTCATCTTGTGTATATTCACCTAAACGATTGGCACGTAAAATATAACAGCCATGTAAAAATGCTTTGGTTTTCATAATTTCACGCCATCTGTTATGAGACTTAAAAGTAGAAGCTGTTGGTAACAAAACCAAATCTATCTTTTTTTTATCTACTGCGTCCCAAAATGGATTAAAATGAAGCTCAAATCCTGCCATAACCATAATACGAAAACCATCTACTTTAAAAATCAAAGGATCTTTTAATTTTTTTACCGAATTAGAGAAAAAGTCCTTCTCATTCCAATGAGGATATGGGATAAGAATCTGCTGTTCATAATAGGCGATAGATTTCTGCGTAATCTTTACAATTGTTTTTATGTATCTATTTTTTTTGATAACCACAATGGGTGCGATAAAAACCATATTATATTTAAGTGCATACTTTTTAAGCAACTCAATATGCTTCTCACTCTGCTTTTTTACCATTTTTATAGGTATACTCTCAAGCTCCTTAAAAAAATGGTTTAAAATATACTCTCCAAAAAGTACAACCCTAGCCCCTCTACTGTGTGCATTTCTCAAATAAAAGTCTAATTTGGTCGCTTGCATACCTAGAGTTGGTAGTTGAAGGGCTGCGATGGTTAACTCTGCCATTATGGAATCTTTTTCTCTATAATCTCAATTTTTACTTTTGCCTCTTCTATCATTTTTTGAGCTAGTTTTATCTCAGCTAAGCCCTCTTCATATAGTTTTAGACTCTCTTCTAGTGTGATACTTGGATCCATCAATTTGTTTAATATCTCTTTTGATACTTCTAGTTTTGCTTCAAATGTACTATTTTTCATCTTTTCTCCTCATCTTCTAATGCTTTTTGTATAATATCATCAAACTTATCCAACTCAACTAAAAAAGCATCATGTCCATAATCACTATCAATCTCATGGTAACTATGCTTTTGATTATTTCTCTTCATCATCTTTGCAATATGCTCCATTTCACTTGGGAAAAAGAGATAATCACTCTTAAACGAAATAAGTGTCACCTCTGCTTTTATTCTAAGTATCGCATCATACAAAGAGTCATACCCACGACTTAGATTAAAAGTATTAATCGCCTTTACTATGTATAAGTAGCTCATTGGGTCAAAAAGCTTTGAGAAGTTATCTGTATTGTACTCCATATAACGCTCCACCTCATAACGCCCAAACAGTTCAAATAGACCATCATTGTTGACATAGTTACGCCCAAACTTATCATCCATAGAGGAGGGAGAGAGATAGGAGATATGCCCTGCAACTCTACCAATAGCTAGACCATCTAAACCATCTTCTACAAAAGCATCTTTTTCATAATTACCATTTTCAAATCGTGGGTCTCTACGTATCGCCTCAATCGCCACCTTATTAAACGCAATCGTCCAAGGTTGTGTCGCATATGTCGCTGCCAAAGAGATGATTTTTTCAGAAAAGTTTGGGTAGTCCACAGCAAACTGCATCGCCTGCATTCCTCCCATTGAGCCACCTACTATCGCTTTTAATTTATAAATACCAAGATTTGAGAGTAACTGTTTTTGAGCTTTAATCATATCTTTAATCGTAAGCACTGGAAATTTCAGACGATAGGGCTTATCACTAGGATAGTTACTGCTCATAGGAGATGTACTTCCAAAACATGAGCCAATGACATTAGTTGAGATAACAAAATATCTATCTGTATCTATCGCTTTTTTAGAGCCAATTAATCCATCCCACCACCCTGCTTTACGCTCATCTGGGTATTGACCTGCTGCATGGTGTGAACCACTTAGGGCATGACATATCAAAATAACATTCGAAGCATCACTATTGAGCTTTCCATAAGTCTCATAGGCTATCTGGTACGGTTCTAGGATTCTCCCACTCTCCAAATAAAGAGGCGTGGTAAAGTGTTTTATTTTAGTTTTTAAATTCATTAAGGGATTTTACCCTATTTAGGCTTTTAACTAAAATAGGTTCTTCTACATAAAATACACAATTTTTTGGCATTATTTTTTGTTCGTATAGATTATAAATTAATTTATGCTAAAATGTCTTTTAAAAATTTAAAAAACAAGGAAAAGGAATGAGTATAAAAACTGTTCTACTTATCTTGATTGCATTAACATTTAATTTAAATGCAATGAACAAGATAGAAGTAAAGCGATATATGAAAAACTATATCGAGAAAAAGATGAATTCACCTGTTAAAAAAATTGATGTTATATCTAACTATTATCTTGATGAAGTGCCTGATTGGGAAGTATACTTTCTCTCTATGAGAGTAGATATAACTATAAATGGAAAAACAAAAACCACTACCGTACCCCAAACAGTTTTTACCAAAGGAGATAGAATTACTTTTAAATTGATGAAAAAAGGGGTAAATGGCAAAAAAAATATCAACTATGCCAAACTTTTAAAACCAAAAGTTCCCAAAAGTGCCTATGATAATGCACATTTTATAGGAGGAAGTAAAAATGCTCCACATAAAATTTTGGTCTTCTCAGACCCATTTTGTCCCTATTGTCAAGAGAAAATTCCAGAGATTGTAAATTTTGTCAAAAAAAATCCAAAAATTTATGGGTTATACTACTATCATCTACCTCTACTAAAAATCCATCCAGCTGCCGACCTTGTCACAAAAGCGATGCACCTATTTCATAAAAAAGGTGAGATAGATAAGATGATAGCACTCTATGACCTCTTTTTAGAGCCAACAGAGAAAGACCCTAATGAAATTATCCAAGCGATAAAAGAGAAAACAGGTAGAAAGTTTACCCTTGCCCAACTCTCAACAAAAGCGTTAAAAAATGCAATCAAAAATGATTTAAAAATGAGAAAAAGACTACAAGTAACCTCTACTCCAACTATTTTCATTGATGGAATATGGGATAAAAAAAGAGTCGAATACAAAAAATACGCCAAGTAATAAAGTCTAATCTTTAAGAGCAGAATCATATCTCTGCTCTTAAAGATTTTATCCCAATGCTTTCTCTAAATCAGCAATCAAATCCTCACTATCTTCTAATCCAACACTAAGTCGAATAAGACCTGCTGGAATCCCTGCATCTATAAGCTCTTGTGCTGATAACTGTTGGTGGGTAGTACTAGCAGGGTGAGTAATAATAGATTTACTATCTCCAATATTTACAACCACTTTAAATATCTCTGTACCATCAGCAATTGCTCTAGCCTCATCTAGCGTCTCTACCTCAAATGATAAAAGTCCACTCTGCCCTTTTGGGAAATACTTCTGAGCCAAAGCGTAGTTTACATTTGATTTTAATCCTGGATAGTTCACTCTTTTTACCTTTGGGTGAGCCTCTAAATAGGTCGCAACCCTCAAAGCTGACTCTGAGTGCTGTCTCATTCGCAAAGGAAGCGTCTCTAATCCTTGAATATATAACCAAGAGTTAAATGGACTAGGAGTTGCACCCAAATCACGAAGCAAAGAGAGTCTAACTCTAAGTGTAAAGAGTGGCAGAGGCAAATCAGAATAGATTAACCCATGATAACTCTCATCTGGTTCATTAAAATGAGCATAACGGGGGTTATCTTTTATCATCTCCACCAAATTCTCTCTCTCCACTACAATTCCACCAATAGCAAGACCCTGCCCTGTCGTATATTTACTAGTACTATGAACCACAATATCACACCCTAAAGTCAACGGTTTACAGTAGATAGGTGTTGCCACAGTATTGTCCACACAAGTCATAATATTATGCTTTTTAGCAATTTTCACAATCGCCTCAAAATCAGCTACATCAATACTAGGGTTCGTGATACTCTCAAAAAGAATAATTTTTGTCTTATCATCTACCAAAGCTTCAATTTCAGAAGGTTCATTCACATTAAAATATCGAGTCTCAATCCCAAAGCGTTTAATAGTATGCCCAGTTAGAGTAGTAGTCCCACCATAAACTTGCTTTGCTACTATAATATTATCCCCTGCCTCAGCCACGTTAGCAATAGCATAAAAAATAGCTGCCATACCCGAAGCCGTACCCACAGCCCCTGCCCCTTTTTCCAAAGCAGCAAATCTCTTCTCAAAAACATCAGTAGTAGGGTTCATAAGTCGTGTATAGATATTACCCAACTCTTTTAACTCAAACAAATCTGCTGCGTGTTGTGTATCTCTAAACTCATACGCCGTTGATTGGTATATAGGCACTGCCATAGTCCCTTGGGCATCTTTCTCATATCCTGCATGAATAGCTAAGCTCTGTTCTCTCATTGGTTTTCCTTTTATAGTAAAATAATATTGCATTATAAC
>OBIK01000059.1_pt1 | contig 12638 bp, 11 predicted proteins | sample 1496171 | NCBI WGS metagenome assembly OBIK01 (sample SAMEA3367191, study PRJEB22510) | hydrothermal vent metagenome | biome: marine hydrothermal vent; material: sea water | place: Cayman Islands | collected 2012-01-19 | depth 2308 m | reverse complement strand
AATAGATATATTAAAATTGATTTATCTTACTACAATAAAGTCAATCTATCCCTCATACCCTTTAACATGATGTTCACTCTTATATTTTTTGGCATTTTTATCATTAGTAATAATCTCAAAAATATCTTTAATGGCATCTACTTGTTTGCTTGAATCTGTTTTGGCTGAACATTTTCTAAGATTTTGAGTCGCATCATGTAGAAATCTATTGAACATCTGCTCTGCCATCTTTTTCATATTTTCATGGTACTCTTTGGGAACAAACTTTTTATTGATGGCACGATTTAGTTCATTCTCTATGGCATCTTTGGCTTGAAGTCTCATCTCTTTTATGACAGGCTCTATGGATAAGGCACGAAGCCACTTAAAGAACTCATCTCGATACTTTTCAACAACATCAACGGCGATATTTGCCTCTGTCTCTTTTAGTGAATGGTTCTCTTTTGATATGGTTTTTAGGTCATCTATCCTAAAAAGTTTTACTCTTTTTAAATCCATATCATCAATATCTCTAGGGATTGCCATATCAAACCATACTCTATCAAGCTCATCATTCTCTAGCATATGCTGTTTTACAATAATCTCTTTTGAAGAGGTGGCAGAGAATAGCAGACGGTAGCGATTGAGATGTTTTTGAAGGTTCTCTATACTATCACTTCGTACATTGTCACCCAACTCCAATGCTATCTTTTGCACTTTTTCCTTGTCTCTTCCTATGAGTAAAATATCACAATCTAAACGCAAAAGATTTTTAGCTGCAATAAGCCCCATCTCTCCTGCTCCGATAATCACAGCCGTCATACCCGATATATTATGCCCATATATCTTGTGTGCTTGAGAGACGGCTACGGAGGCTATGGAGATAGGGTGTTTTGAGATATTGGTCACATTACGCACCTCGGCTGCACACTTGACAGCATATGAGATAACACGATTAAGCTCTTTTCCTGCTGTTTTATTTTTATAAGAGAAGCGATAAGCATCTTTGACCTGACCTGTTATCTGTGACTCTCCAATCACAATAGATTCCAAAGATGAAACAACAGAGAAGATATGAAGTATGGCATCTCGCTCATCATATCTACTCTCTATCTCTCGTAGTTGATAGAAACCAAGCCCAGAACGCAGACTCATTAGACCTAAAATTGCATGATAGCTTGAAAAAGTATCTTTAGTAGCTACTACAATCTCTACTCGGTTACAAGTAGAGACAATATACGCCTCTTGGATAAACTCAAATCCTGTGAGTTTGTCAAGAAGCTCTTTTTTGTCACTCTCCAAAGGAAATGCTAACTTCTCCCTATCTTCAAGCTGACAATTTTTATGATTAAAAGAGACAACTTGATAAGACATCTAAAACTCTCTTTCTATCATTGCTTTGGCGATATTTGATAGGTCATGTTCACCCAAACGCTCCATAGAAGCTACAGCCTCTCCAATAAGCTCTTTTGCTTGTAGAGAAGATTTCTCAATAATATTATATTTTTGCATGGCAATTTTTATCCAATCAGCTTCATCAGAACTTATTTTTTTACGATGTAAAGAGACCAAATACTCTCTATCTTCCTCTTTTAATGCCTCATGTAGATAGATATAAGGCAGGGTAACTTTTCCCTCTTCAAAATCATGTAGAGCAGGTTTTCCTAAAGTTTTAGCATCACTTGTAATATCTAAAATATCATCTATCATCTGAAAAGCCATTCCTAGTTTTCTACCATAATCACGGTACGCTACCCTATCTTTTCCTACCAAGATAGCAGCAGCCTCAGCAGAAGCCTCCATCAGAGATGCTGTCTTTTGATACAACATTTTTAAATATGCCTCTTTATCAGTATGAAACTTACGCGATAACTCTACATCAGCCAACTCACCAAGACTCAATTGAACTACAGCATTAGAGACCACTTTTGATACCTCAGAAGAGATAGAACTTAACTCAAAAAAAGCTTTAGAGTAGAGGATATCCCCCATCATAATGGCACTCTTGTTTCCCTCACTTGCATTAATTGAAATCTTGCCACGACGTGTATTGGCATCATCAATCACATCATCATGCAAGAGACTTGCTGCGTGTATCATTTCAATGGTAGCAGCAGTCTTCACAACTCTTAAATCACTACCTGCAATTTTCAAAATCAATTTACTACGAAGTCGTTTCCCATGAGGTATTTTTTTATAAAGTGATGCAACATAGGCATCATCAAGCTCAGAAACATACTGCTCTATTTTTCTCTCAACGGCATTTATCACCTAATTGTTCCTTTTCTACTATCTAAAATTTAAAGAGAGTGATTATATCGCATCAGTCGTTAAAGTGCATTGTTTTATTTATATAACAGGAATATTTTTTATTATAATTATTCTCTTTTGTTACGTTAAGAGAATATAATAGTTGCTTAAGTAGTCGCCCAAAATAAAAAGCAAAAAATGTAAAAGGTTAGAAAAGAGGTAGACAGAATTTAGAGATTAAGGCAAAATTCCAGTGTGAAAAAAACTAAATTCCAAACAGTATAGTTTTAAACTGTAGAGTTAAAGATACCCATAAGTATGGGTATCTAAGCATTAAGATAGGATATACGCACCCTTAAACTTTTTAGACTTTAGAAGTTTTTTTGCACCAAAAGAGGTTTTTTCAACTACAACTCTATAAGCTGTTCTTTTTTTAGAACTAATATATGTCTTGACAATAGAGACATCTTTTAAATTATGCTTTTTCTTAAAATTCTTTGCATTTTTCATATCATAAAATGAAGCTAGTTGTACTCTAGTTTTTTTTACAACTTTTTTAGATACAACTCTTTTTTTAACTCTTTTAACTTTAGCATACTTTTTACTTTTAACTATTCTGTTTTTGCTTCGAGAAAATTTTCTTTTTGATTTGTTACTAGATATGACCTCTATTTTGACACGTCCTACACCTTTTTTGGTCATACCGATTTTTTTGGCAGCACCATAAGAGAGGTCTATATCGCGTGAACTATAAAAAGGTCCTCTGTCGTTAACTCTAACTCTAACAGATTTTTTAGTATCTAGGTTGGTTACTTTTAGAATTGTGTTCATCGCATATGTTCTATGAGCTGCTGTCATGTGATACATATTGTATCGTTCACCATTTGCAGTTAAACGTTTGTGAAATGGCTTCCCGTACCAACTCGCTTTACCAAACTTGACTAAACCTCTTTTAACATACTTAGGATAGTATTTTATCCCTCTATCAATATATGATAAGATGTTAACATCTTTTCTGGCACTCAGTGTTGTTGACAAAATCATAGATCCTATCATTAATAATAAAAACTTTTTTATCATATTATCTCCCAATTTTTGAATAAATTATGGAATAATATCGTTTAAAGCTTCAGATAACGAATATAATATATATTTCTTAAATTTATATGATTTTATAAACTAGTTTTTCTCATAATTTCATAATAAAGAGATAAGTTCATTCTCTTTTCTTAATATGTCTACATTGTTGAGATAACTAAGTGGTAGGCTTGTTGGCTTTATCTTATAACGTGCCGTCACCTCTTTACCAAGCTCCTCTCTTCCTCTTTGGGAGTTAATAAACTGAGCTATAAAACGAGAATCCATATTAATATAAGGGCGAAGACGAATAATCGCCATATAGTGAGGTAGAGCATATCCTGCTTGTTCAGGTTCAACATAACAGGCAATCATTGGAAAATGAAGACTTACAATAATATCCCCCTCTTGTGTCAGCTCTTCAAATGGAATACCTCCTAGAGGAGAGATACTAGTCAGATTTCTATCATCTATAAAAGAGATAGGCTCTAATGATTTCATAGTAAGCTCTTGATATCTCTGAACACTTTTAGCTAAATCATCTTTACGATAAGAACCTTTAATAGTATCTGCAATCTCTTGTAATTTCATCTATAATTCCTTAGTTATTTTTATATTTATTATAATTGTTATGATTTTAATTTTAAGATTATATAAATAATAGCTTTAATATTAATTTAATATTAATTAATACATATAAAATATATGGCTAAGGCAAACAAAATAAAATTATTATTATTTAAGTTTAAGGTTATGTAGTAGATGAAAATAAAAAGTAATAGAAGTTGATAGAGAGAGGCGAATTAAAGCCTCTCAGGCATCTCATCTTTAAATGCAAGTTTTTCAGCTTTTTCAAGCAGTGCTATAGCACCATCGTCTATCATCATTTGAGCTAGTTCATTACCCAAATCAGCAGACAACTCTCGTGTTTGGCTTATCTTTTTTTCTAAAATTTCTGAACCATTAGGCAGTCCAATCATAGAGGTAAGAGTTACAATATCACCATCAATGGTCGCATTAACAGCCACAGGTGCTGAACAACCCACCTCTATTTTAGAGACAAAATCACGCTCTAATGAGGCACATAAAAAGCTATCTTCATCATTTAAGAGCTTGACCATCTCTCTAAGTTCACTGTTTTTGGCAATAATTTGAATACCCAAAGAGGCTTGACCCATAGGAGGTATCATCATGGTGAGTGGAAGTTTTTGCGAAAATGGCACATCTTTTATCAAATCAAGACGACTTACACCGATAAATGCTAAAATAATCGCATCATACTCATCATCTGCTAGTTTTCTAAGACGTGTGTTTACATTTCCTCTTAAATCTTTTACTTTTAGGTCTGGTCTAACGGCTAGTAGTTGCATACGTCTTCTAAGACTAGTAGTTCCAATAACTGCACCTTTTGGCAAGTTCTCAAATGAATCATATTTATGAGAGAGAAAAATATCAGACTGCTCTTCGCGTTTACTTATAGCAACAAGCTCTAAACCATCAGGCATATAAGAGGGAACATCTTTTAGAGAATGCACAGCCATATCAGCATTTCCTGCTAACATCTCATCCTCTAACTCTTTGGTAAAGTGTCCTTTACCTCCAATAAGAGCCAAAGGCTTATCTAAAATCTTGTCACCTTTGGAGACTATCTTATTTAACTCAACTTCAAGTTTAGGGTATGCATCTTCCAAAATATCTTTGACATGATACGCTTGCCAAAGAGCTAAGTCACTAGCTCTTGTTGCTATAATTATTTTATTCAAAAAAACTCTTTATTTTATTATATTATGTTATGTTATGTTATCAAAAAACTCTTTGATACGGTCAGTTCATTTCTTTTTATCTTCAGGAATTAGCTTCTTATACTCTGAACGGCTCTTATCCCATACACTATCAAGGAAAACAGTTGGTGTACCAGAAACCATTGAACGAGTTGCAACATCTTGGTCATGCTTTAACTCCTCTTCAATCTCTTTAGCATCCACCTGCTTCTCTGTCAATGTCAAATCAAACTTCTTATTTAATTTATCCAATACTTTAGTCAAATTAACCTCTCTTGGGTCAATCTTTAAACTATACATCTCAATCACTTTATCAAAGTTCTTCTTGTTTTGCTCTACTAACATAGCTCTAGTGATAATATCTGCTACAGGGTGAATTCGTAAGAGTGGTAAGTGATAGTAATAGAGTGCAAAAGTCTCAGGATTTGCCTTTACATCTTTATATATCTCAGGTACTTTAGTTTGACAAAATGGACATTGGGGGTCTGAAAAGATTACAATCTTATGTTTTGCATCTTTATTTCCTGCTATTCTATGCTTCTCATTATAGACACTATCTTTTAACTTTGGCTTCAAAGTCATATGAAAATCTCTACCTGTTTTCATATCTATTAGAGCATTAGTAGCGATACCATCTTTTACAAAAATGGTCTCAGGAACAGTTACAATATCCGTAATGGTTGGAGTTTTTTTAACCTCTGCATTGATATTTATAAAGTAGATATCCCATCCCTCTAACTTTTTAATACTCTTTTTTTCTATAATATCTACGCTCTTTACTTTTACGCTATTATTTTTAATTAAGTGATTTTTAACATAATCTTTTACATCAGCTTCTGTAGACGCAGCACTAAGACTTAGTGTTGCTAATAGTGTCGTGCTCAATAATTTCGACATCAATGACATCATCATCTCCTTGTTTGTTTGTTTGTTTAATATTAGTTTTATCTTTTAAAAGTGATATTGTACCACCTAATTGTAAAAATAATGTATAAAATAGAGCCATTACACCTAAAAAATCTGAAAAAACTCCTGGAATAATGAGTAAAATAGCTCCTATGAAGTATGAGGTACTAGCATCATGAAAACTTTTTGCATCTAGTTTTCCTAAACTTGCCAATTTCATATTGGTGATAAGACTATTGTGTGCATTTTGAATTAAGCCCATACCTAGCATAAAAGAGCCTAATATCCATATAACACTCCACAAAAATCCTATCTGCTCACCCACAGCTAGTGAAAAATAGAGTTCTAAAAATAAATAGGGTAAGATTATTAACATTAAGCTAATTTCCCTACTATAGTATCAACCAAACTCTCCAATGAACACTCCTCTTTTTCTAAACTCTCTCTATCTATTATCTCAACTTTGCCCTCAGATATATCATTTCCAATCACAACGGCTAAAGGCATACCAATTAGTTCAAAATCTTTGACCTTCACCCCAAATCCTGTCTTTTTATCAGCTCTATCATCTAAAATCACATCAATCCCTTTGGCTTGAAGCTCTGCATAAAGCTTCTCTCCTGCTTCCATCTGCTCTTGGTTCTTTGCTTTTGCTACAATGATATCTACGCTAAATGGTGCAGACTCTTTTGTCCAGATACACCCTTTATCATCATGGTTTTGCTCAATTATTCCTGCTAATAATCTACTTACCCCAATCCCATACGTTCCCATTACAAAAGGCTCTAGCTTCTGATTTTCATTTAAAAACTCTGCCTTCATCGCTTCTGAATAGGTAGTTCCTAGTTGGAAGATATGCCCTGCTTCTATCCCTTTGGTTTGGCTAAGTCCACCACCACACTTTGGACAAACTTTCTCATCCTCTGCTATCACTTCAATATTTGCCCCAAAGTCACAAGAGTCACAGACCATAATAGTATCTTCACCACTATCGGCTAAAACCATAAACTCTTTTGAGCCTGCTCCACCAATCGCACCACTGTCAGCCTCTACTACTTTAAAATCAAGCCCTAGACGAGTAAATATCTTTTTATAGGTCTCTTCCATAAGAGCAAACTCACGCTCCATATCCTCTCTATTGGCATGAAAACTATAAGCATCTTTCATCAGAAACTCACGACCACGCATCAGACCAAACCGTGGACGTACCTCATCACGAAATTTCCAGTTAATCTGATATACATTTAAAGGAAGTTGCTTGTATGATTTAACTGTCTGTCTTACAAGATTAACCATCGCCTCTTCATTAGTAGGGCTTAGTGTAAAATCATTATCATGTCTATCTTTAAATCTAAGTAACTCTTTTCCAAACTTATCAGCACGACCTGTCTCTTCCCAAAGGGCTAACGATGTAGTCATTGGTAGATGAACCTCGTTACATCCTGCTTTATCTAACTCATCTTTTACAATCGCTCTTACTTTATCTAGTGTAATTTTTCCAAGTGGCAAAAAGTTATAGAGTCCAGAACCACCTGATGACTGAATAAATCCCGCACGAAGCAGAAGTATATGAGATGTCAAAACGGCATCACTTGGAGCTTCTTTCATCGTAGGTATTAGTAGTCTTGAAAATCTCATTTTTGATATCCTATATAATTTTTGATAATTATAGCTAATGTATCTAACGAGAAGTTAAAATTTTACTCCATTACAGAACTTAATGTGAGCAGTTTGCAGGAGTTTTCTAAAATAGCAACTTTTTTGACCATTTGGGTTAAATCTCTATTATAAGAGATAAGTCCAAAACCTTTTATAAGCAGTATTTTATCATTACTTTTTTTAAAAAATGAGGTAATTTCAGAGGGGGCTCGACTCTTCCAATCTGTAAAATTCTTTGGGTCATAGACATGAACCTCATCAAAAAGTTGATATCCATAGTAATCTTTTGGTATGACAATATTATGATTTAAAGAGTATGCTGTAACAAAGGGAGGCATGGTATAGGAGATATATTTAGCATTGGGCAAGGCGTTGTACATCTGCTCATGTATATTAGCATCTATAGAGGCTTCATTCCATCTGTAATCTTTCTGTTTAGAGCAACTAAGCCGTAAAAAACAGTTGTCTGAAACTTGATCTAAAATAGTCTCTTTTTTATTAATGATAAAGGAGTTAACCGAATCCCTAGCTGAGATAGAGCCATGAAATACTCCAAAGTAGTTTTTCTTGAACATTGAGTTGGATATATGTTTGATTTCATTTAATAGATGGGTATCCATGTTGTAGCCTTATTATTTTTTGGTATTATATCGTTTTAAGTGAAAAATCATAAAGGTAGAAGATGAACACCCCACATATCCCCGTACTACTCCAAGAGGTTCTTTTGGGCTTTAAAAATATAAAATCAGGATATTTTGTAGATTGCACCTTGGGTTATGCAGGACACTCCACGGCAATATTAGAGAGATATGAGCATCTCAAACATATAGGTATAGATAGAGATGATGAGGCATTGGCTTTTTCAAAAGATAGATTGAGTATTTTTAAAGAGAAGAGTAAGCTTTACAAGGGTACATTCTCTACTGTTTTTCCAATACTCCAAGAGTCACCTATTGTAGGAGTTTTAGCAGATTTCGGGGTCTCATCTCTACAGCTTGACAAAATGGAGAGAGGTTTCTCTTTTGCTAGTGATAACCTTGATATGCGTATGGACTCCACAGCAGAGCTTAGTGCTTATGAGGTGGTAAATGAGTATGACCAAGAGAAGTTGGAGTATATTTTAAACCACTATGGAGAGGTTCGCTCATATAAAAGAGTAGCCTCTGCTATTATAGAAGCACGTAGCCAAAAGAGCATAGAGAGTGCCAAAGAGCTTTCCGATATAATCTGTAGTGTTGTGCCAAAAGGTGGTAAAATCCACCCTGCTACACTAAGCTTTCAAGGGATAAGAATAGAGGTAAATGCAGAACTTTATGAGATAGAGGCTCTGCTAGATGCACTAGAAGAGAGGGCAAAAAATAGAGAACTAGAAGATACTATTGTCTCTCTTATAACTTTTCATTCGCTAGAAGATAGATTGGTAAAAAACAGATATAAGAAGTGGGCAACAGAGTGTATCTGTGATGCAAATGCCATGCGTTGTACCTGTGGTAAAAACAATGCTCTGGGAAAGATGTTGGTACGAAAACCGATAACTGCTACAAAAGATGAGCTAAAAGTCAATGCACGGTCACGCTCTGCAAAATTAAGAACATTTATATTTAAGGGATAACCGATGGCAACAGAAAGAAGAAGAGTAAAAAAACAGAAACATACAAATGAAGAGAACGGGGTAACAGGTAGCATGATTATCATCATGATTTTCTCTATCTCATTGGTACTTCTTCTCACCATACCAAATATCTATTTGGATAACAAAATATACAAAGAGAGCCGAGAGATTGCCCATTATCGAAAGATAGTTGATACGCTTCAAGAGGAGCAGGCTATTATCAAAAATAGACTTGAAATTATTCAATATAATGGAACTAGAAAATGATAAGAAAATTTCTTGAGTTTGGAATAGATAGATCTGCATTGAACCATATTTTTATGCTTTTCATGATTGTAATGTCTGTTTTTGCCTATCAAGGAATTCCAAAAGAGATTTTTCCCTCCTCTCAACTCGACCAAATTAGCATCACAGGTACTTATGTCGGTGCAAGTTCTGATGTCCTAGACAAGATGGCAGTTAGAAGCATAGAGGAGAAGCTACAAGCACTCTCACAGATTGATACTATCTACACAACTATTCAAAATGGATTTTTCTCTATAAAAGCTGATATCATGCCACATAATGATAATCAAATGGTATTGGGCGATGTCAAAGATATAATCTCCAATGTAAGGCGAGATTTACCCTCTGATATGGACGAACCATTGGCTAAAGTTGTTATACATAACTATCCTCTTATCTTAGTAGCTATCTCAGGAGATGCTTCTATTGCGTCACTTCTTGATGTGGCAGATGAGATAAAATCTGAACTCTCTTTGATTGGTGATTTAAGTGATATTCTAATACGTGGAGAGTCCGATGATGAGATACTTATACGTCTTGACCAAGATAAGATTGAGGCGTATGGACTCTCTAAATCAGCTGTCTACACGGCTATCTCTTCACTCTCCTCCATATTTCCTGTAGGAACAGTCAAGCAGAAAGGAAACCACCTATATATCTCAACTATCAATGGTGAAAAGAGTAAAAAACGCTTAGAGGAGAGTATGCTCTCTGTTAACGGCAAGAGATTTTATCTAGGAGATATCGCCAAGGTAGAACTAGGACTAGGTGAACCTGAGCTTCTATCTCACTACAACGGCAAAACAAACATATCACTAGATATCAAAAAAACAAAAGATGGAAATGCTATTGCGTTAACTAAAGAGGTTCGAAAAGTACTAAAAAAGTTCAATCAAAAGTATCAAGACAAATTTGAGTTTGAAGCCTATACCGATACCTCTATTTGGATTAAAAACCGTCTTAACTTAGTCTCTTCTAATATCCTGTTTGGACTTATTTTGGTGATGTTTGCTCTGTTTTTAAGCCTTAACTATCGTATCGCTCTAGTGGTGGGGATTGGTATCCCTGCTTCATTTATGATTACACTTATAGTAGCCAATATGATAGGATATAGCCTAAATATGCTAACCCTAATGGGAGCATTAATAGCTCTAGGAATGTTAGTAGATGAGGCGATTGTAGTAGCTGAGAATATCTACAGACACATAGAGATGGGCAAAAGCCCACGAGAGGCGGCTATTGATGGTTCTGTTGAGATGTTTCCTGCCATTTTAACAGCCACACTTACCACTGTATTTGCTTTTTTGCCACTTCTAATCATGTCAGGAAAGATGGGAATGTTTATGCAGGTCTTGCCTGTAATGATTTCCATTTTGCTTATCTCTTCACTATTTGAGGCATTTTACTTCTTGCCACTACACTCAAAAGAGTTCTACTCTATGGGAAAACTAGAGAATATCCAAAAGAAAAAGAGTTGGTTTTGGAGATTTTTGATAGGCTCATATAAGTTCATATTAAAATGGCTACTTAAAGTCAAGTTTCTCTCACTTATAATGTTGGTTGGAGGAATTGGCTATGCTACACTTACCGTAGCCAAAACCACAAAATTTCAGCTCTTTCCCGAGTTTGATGTACAGCAAGTTTTTCTAAATGGTAAGGTCAATATTAACAATGAGCTAAAAGATACAGAAGCCTATGTTAAAAAGATAGAAGAGGCTCTTTTAAAGCACTTGGACAAAGAGTCTGTGGAGTCGGTCACCTCTATTATTGGGCTAAAGATGAACCCCGACCAGAGCATGGATATGGGTGATAATCTATTTCAGATATTTGTAAATTTATATGAGAAAGCCCCTGAGAACTTCTTTGATAAAAATATAAATCCCATCTTCTCTTTGGAGTATGATGGAACTAATATGATACGCCATAAGATGGCACAACAGATAGCAAAAGAGATACAAGAGGATATCTTAGAAGATATGAGAAACCTCACCATCAACGGTCAAAAAGTTTTTGAGGAGTTTAATGTCTATGTTCAACAGACAGGAATGGTAGGAAATGATATAGAGATAGGCTTCTCTGCCCAAACAGAAGATCAAATGCGAAAAATTTTACAACGTGTAGATAGTAGACTAAAAGAGATAGATGGAGTAAAAGAGATCGGTAACAATGCCAATGAGGGAGAGAGAGAGTTAAAACTAAGAGTTAATGAGTATGGACAATCTCTAGGACTAAGCGAGGGGTATATCACCAATGCTCTAAGAGGCTCATTTTTCAAAGCTGAATATGGAAAGATGTTCAACGAAGATGGGTTAGTACGCATAAAGATAGAAGATGAGAACAAAGACAAAAAAGGGAGTGTTGATAATTTTATGTTAACAATTCCTACAGGTGAAGTGGTAGTACTTCATCAAGTGTGTGACTTTTTTTATCAAAAAACGTTTGTCAAAACCTTTAAAGAGGACGGTTTAAATGTTCGCTCTATCTATGCAAGTGTTGACAAAGATACTATCTTAGCAACCGAGGTAATGGAGAGACTACAACCACTTCTCAATGAGATTGAAAAAGAGGGAGTAACAGTCATCGTAAAAGGAGAAGAGAAAGAGAACAAGAAACTAAAAGCAGAGATGCAACAAGCAGCCCTCATTGCTACTTTCTTAATCTTTATAGCCTTGGTGTGGATGTTTAACTCTATAATTCAGCCATTAATAGTCCTAGCGATTATCCCTCTATCTGTTTTGGGTGTATTAGTTGGTACAAAACTGATGGGCTTAAACATGACCATGACAGGCTTAATGGGAATTATAGGTCTAGCAGGAGTAGTAGTAAATGATGGACTCATCATGCTCTCTTTTGTAAGAAAAGGGAAAACACACGAAGAGATTTTAGAGTACGCAGGGCAGAGAGTTCGCCCCATTGTCCTAACCTCTGTAACCACTGTTCTAGGTCTATCTACACTGATATTTTTTGCCTCAGGACAAGCACTAATTTTACAACCTATGGCGATTAGTATCGGGTTTGGTGTGGCATGGGCAACGGTGTTAAATTTATATTTTGTTCCGTTAATGTATGCGGTGATTTATGGGATTAAA
>OBIK01000058.1_pt1 | contig 12913 bp, 15 predicted proteins | sample 1496171 | NCBI WGS metagenome assembly OBIK01 (sample SAMEA3367191, study PRJEB22510) | hydrothermal vent metagenome | biome: marine hydrothermal vent; material: sea water | place: Cayman Islands | collected 2012-01-19 | depth 2308 m | reverse complement strand
ACTTTCATGAACAAAAATAGCTCCTCAAAAGAGAGTAAATTCTCTCTTGGAACCCATGAAAAAGGTTTTTCAGGCATACAGTATTGGCATCTAAAGTTACATCTCTCAGTAACTGAAACCCTAAGGTAATCAACGGTTCTTCCGTGTCCATCTATAAGCATAATTTATCCATATCTTTTTTTTGGCTTAGGGTATCTAAATGTTGATAAAAGTGAGATGATGTCTATAAAATAACCAACTCCTTAGTAAAAATAAGATAAAACACCCAGACAGATAGTATCCCAAAGGAAAAATATGAAATATCTTCTTCATTCTATTTTAATACTTCTAGCACTCACATCTTGTAGTGTAAAAGAGAGAGAAGTTAAAAATAGTATAGCAAATGCAAAAGTATCCCTAACAACCGACAAGTATCGACTGATTTGGAACGATGACCCAACTACCACCATGACCATCGCTTGGAATCAGTACCGTGGAGAAGGTGTTGTAAAGTATGGACTAGTATCCACACGTGAAAACAAAACAGCTCCAAGTAGAGTAGTAGAGTATCGTAATATGAAAAACTGTTTTGTTCGACTAAAAGGTCTGCATCCAAATAACCGTTACTATTTTCAAGTCTGTACTGATGATAGTTGTAGTGATACCATGTATTTTAAAACTGCTCCAAGTACCAATCAGAGCTTTACATTTATAGCAGGTGGTGACTCTAGGAGCATTCCAAGAGGTAGAATAAGAGGAAATATTCTTATCTCAAAGATACGACCACTATTTATCGCTCATGGTGGAGACTATACCTCACATGGAAATAGCGAAGAGTGGCACAAGTGGCTAGATGAGTGGCAGTTAACCAAAAGTCATGATGGTCGTATGTATCCTCTAATCGTCACACATGGAAATCATGAAAATGAGGATAGAGAGATGATGCACAAGCTCTTTGATGTACCAAACAGAGATGTCTACTACAAGATCAATTTTCCCTTGATGTCTCTTTATACACTAAATACAGAGTTAGAGCCATCGGTAGGATATTATGACTTCAAAACAGAAGATATAAGCAGATGGAACGCACAAAAAAAGTGGCTAGAACAAGAGCTATCAAATGATAGTAAAAAATGGAAAATCGCCTCTTACCATCGACCTCTTAGACCTCATCAAAGCAAAAAGAAAGAGGGTAAGCTTCGATACACAGATTGGGCTTCTCTCTTTTATGACTACAGAGTAAAACTTGCCATAGAGTCAGATTCTCACCTTGTAAAATATACCAAACCACTAAAACCAGACCTATTAGGTGATGAAGGTTTTGTTGTTGATGCCCAAGATGGTACAACCTATATAGGCGAGGGAAGTTGGGGAGCACCCACACGCCTAAACGACGATGACAAATCATGGACACTAGACAGCGATAGCTTTTGGCAGTTTAAGCTCATAACTGTAGATAGTGAAAATTTAGCCATACGAACAGTAAAATTTGGAAATGAGAAGAGAGACTATAACGCCAATGGTGTTGATGCTATTACACAAAAACAGCAAAATAGAGACCCAAAGATAATACCTGCTAATTTAGACCTTTGGCACTCAAAGGTTGGTACGGTTTTAGAGCTATAAGGTGCAATTAATTGCACCCTACTTCACAGGAATACAAGGTATCTCCAAAATTACAACATCTTTTTGAAAATAGGTAGTGATATGATTTTGGAGAGCCATTTTCTCTATCTCTTCGTTGCTTCTTTCTTCTTTTTTATCTGCCTTGACCGTTAGCATCAAAATCGGGTATTTTTTCTCGCCAAGCATGATGCTTTCACCAATTTTTATCTTTAAAACAATATCAACCTCATTGGCATCGTAACACTTCTCCAAAATAGTTCTAAGAAGAAAAGAGAAGCTATTTTGTTGCATTTGCAGTTTAGGTAGACTATAATCTGTAAAAAGTGTTAATTTATTACTATATTTCATCTTAAAGAGTTCAATATTGGCTTCAAGTAAGATATTGATATCTGTTTTGGTGTAGCCCTCTAGTGTCAAGTCTGTTGATATCATAGCACGAGGTTTTCTATAGAGATAGATACATAGCTCATCTTCACTCTCATATAGCACCGTAATTGCATAAAAGTTATCAGTTCCATAAGTCAAATCAAGATGCACCGTCCTTGCTCCAAAGCTTTGAGATGCATAGGTTACGGCTAGTTTAAAAAGCTCTTGACTGATATGAATTCCTGCTAATAGTTCTGCACTTCGATTAGAGTATTTCACATTTCCCTCATTGGAAAAAATAAAGAAAGGACTATTGTTATTATCCAATAAAAATTTAAAGCTAGTCGATATTGTGTTCATGTATTTTCTTTCTCAATGTATTACGATTAATTCCTAAAACCTCTGATAGCTTAAGTTGTGATTTAAACTTTTTTAAACCTGCTTCTATAAGTGGTTTCTCATATAGGCTTAGATGCTCTCTGTAGGCATTTTTCCCCTCAACTTTACTATATAGATAATCAAACAGTATCAACTCTATATCCTCTTTAGACAACGTTTTTTTAATCAACTCTTTGTGTAAAGATATTTTAAATGATTTAAAATTTTCTGAAAGGTCAAGAGATTTAGGGTCTACCTCTACATCTCTATCAACACCTAGGTCAGCTTTTATCTCTTTTGAGAACTCTTTAAAAAAATAGCTAACATCTTTTAAACGCTCTCTAAGTGGAGGCATATGATATATAAAAGCAAAACGACTCTCAATAGCAGAGGGAGGTTTATCATAGTTAGCAATAGCGATAATGCGTCTATTTTCCAAATTCAACATCTGAATATTGGAAATCGCATCAAAATTATAGATAATCAACTCTTCACTATTTTGTAAACTCTGTTGTAACAAATCCAAATCTCTACCATCAACGCAGTTGGCTTTTGGAAATAGTGAACGCACAAGCGTAAGCTTCCCTGTATAGGGTTCACCCCAAATAATAGTGGAGATAAAAAGAGATTTACTAAGCGTAAGACCTTTAATAATACCTTGTACCTGTACGGAATGAGAGATAAAGTCAATTTTTTTCATTCTCTATTATAATTAACTTTATGTTTAAAATGCTTTTAAGTGATTAAAAATTAATCACTTTTAGCTTGTCATGTTACCTTTAGAGAAAAATGCTAAAAAAAAATTTCCTATTTTGTCCATTTTCTGCTAAAGTACCAACTTCTAAAAATATAGAGAATAGAAAGGTAAGATGATGGGTATTAACCAAATTGAAAAGCTAAATCAAAGACGATTAAAAAAAAGACAAGAAGTTGAGATATTTTTAAACAATCTCAACACGGTTAGCAAAGATAGAGCTTTTCATTTTGATATTAAAAATATAGAACTAGAGTTAACAGGTCTAATAGATAAATTTCAAAGAGATACTATTAATATCTCTATCCTCTCAGAAGTAAGCAGTGGTAAAAGTACATTTTTAAATGCATTAGTTTTTGGAGAGTCTATTTTAGAATCTACAATTGGAGAGACTACAGCTAAAATTTTCAATATCAGATACGGTAAAAAATTCTCTATCAACGGAGAAGAGAAAGAGAGTCTCTTAGCTCTAAAAAAGCAGATATCCATAGAGAATCATAAAAACCTAGAGAGTATTAATAACAATGAAAATATCAACAATCTTCAATCTATCATAACCTTGCCAAATGAGAATCTAAAAAGAGGGATAGAGCTATATGATACCCCTGGTTTTGCCACAATAAATGAGTCTGCGATTCTACCTCTTTTAAAAGATACTATTAGCAAATCAGATGCTACTATTTTACTACTCGACATCTCTCAAGGCATAAAAAAGAGTGAATACCATTTTATTGAAAATATGATCCCTCGCATTCAAAACAACAAGAGATTTATTGTCTTAAATAAGTATGATACACTTATTGACGAGGAGAATTTAATATTAAAATCCAAAGAGCAGATTGATAGTGAACTAAAAAATCTTATCCATAACATAGAATCTAAACTACAACTACTTCAAAAAGAACCCAATAAAAAAATAGATACATATCATCTATCTGCAAAAAAAGCATTGGTCTCCAAAATAGAAAACGATACTGTTAAGTTTGAAGAGAGTAGATTTGGACTATTCGAAAAGGATTTTTGGAGCAGAGTCATAACTGCCAAAGGTGAGATTTTTGAAGATAATATTAAAATTTTTGATAGCTTAAAAGAGGAGATAAAAGAGTATCTAAAAAAAGAGAAAGAGATACTATTAGAAAAGCAAAAAACTCTACAGTTCCAACTAAGAGCCTCCCTAGATGACCAAGAAAAGATTGCTACTGTAGAGAAAAATATAGCTAAAATAGAGGCTCTAAACAGTAGAGATTTACAGAAAAAAAGTCAAGAGAGAGTTGTTGCCCTAGAGCATAAAGTAGTAGAGGATATTCTAAATATGTTAAAAATAAATTTAGCATCAGAACTTGAGGATATCCATTTTATTAACAGAGTATTTTTCTGGAGATTAAAAAATAAGTATAAAAAAAACATTATCTCTGTCATAAAAGAGGCTCGTTCTTTTATAATTAAACATCTCGAATTTTTCATAGTAGAATCTACAAAAAAAGAGAGAATCAAAGACGCTATTATTTTAGAGATAAATAGAGATTTAAATATTCTATTCTCACTTGAAAAATATGAAAAAAGAGTAGATTTAGAAGATAGCATAAACAGAGTAATAAAAAGAGTAAAAGGTTATGTCAAATGGAATTCCTTTATGCTTATTGGTCTTTTAAAATACAACCTATTTACCCAAAAAGAGCCTCAACTAGAACCATCATTTATAGAGCTAACAAATGAAATAGCCACCATAAAAAGAGATTTAAACAATATCATTATAAATAGTAAAATAGAGCTAGATGAGTATATTGTTTCTGCAAATCAAAAAGTAAAAGAGATGAAAAATTCTCTAAAAAATCAAGATAATTTAGAGATAAAGATAGATGAGATATCTAGTTCAATAAAGGATATTGAGCTGTTTTTAGAGAAGTAGTTTTGAAACTACAGCACAGACAGCTGATTCACTCTTTAAAATCAAAGGCGTATCTAACCCAATAATATTTTCAGAGTGAAATAGAGCCACCTCATCTACAGTAAACCCACCCTCACAACCAATAACCATCGTCTCAATATCCAGAGTATCATTTATCTTATATTCTGAAAAGTTTAACATGAGACTTTTAGGATATTTAGTTAAAAACTCCTCAATAGAGTCAGATATATCAAACTTCATCATAGAGCTTCTTCCACTCTGCTGAGAGGAGTTTAATAGAATCTTCTCTAATCTATTAAAATCAGGTTTAAAACTCTTTTGAGAACGCTCACAATAGATAAAAGTAATAGAGTCTACACCCATCTCATTAAGAGATGGCAATACTTTTTCTATGCTCTTAGGGTCAATTACACACCACCCTATATGTAACAGTTTTTTTGCTTTAACTACTAGAGTCTCTACAGTTTGTAATAGAAGATAAGCCTCTTTTTTATCCAAACTACCTATTTTATAATAATAAATTTGCTCATCTAAAAGATTACGCAGAGCAATCACCTCACCCTCTCTATGGCGACGAACTTTGAAAATATAACGATGCTCGTCACCTTTTAGCAAAAGTGTTGACTCTCCTGCTTGTTTATGATGTAGGTACTGCACTCTTCTATTCCATAATCTTAGAGATAACCAATGACATAATAATCCCTATCTCAATGAGACCATACTGAACTGCCAATACTCTCATATCTCTTTTACAAATTTCTTTTTTATTGCGTGTATTTAGCATTTTTCTATACTTAATAATTGCCAATGAGATTAGAGCAAAAAAAGCAACTATCATAAGTATCATGCTTAAATTTAAAGGCATCTGTGCAAAAACCAATGCAATCATACCTGTAAAAGCTATCATGCTAAGTAGTCCATGAGAGAAAAACATATAAATTCGCATACGCCTAATTGTCTTAGAGCATACCTTTTCCATAAAAGGGATTATCATTCCTATCAATACCAATCCAAGCATTATTTTTATCAAAATAGCATGATATAGTACCATCTCTTCAAATTCACCAAACATTTTAAAATCCTTAAATAGATATATATCTATTTTTTTTACAAGAATTATACTATAATATTTTCATAAAATAATAAGGTATATTTATGATTAGCATTAACGACGCATTAGAGGTTATTTACAAAACAGTTACAGAAAAAAGCAGACATATTGTTCCCATAGAGGAGTCTATTGGCTCTATTGTTGCCAAAGAGTATCACGCCTCTTTTGACCTACCACGTTTTGATAACTCTGCAATGGACGGATATGCAGTTAGACTTGATGACGCAGGAAAAGAGGTCATCGTAAAAGAGATAACATACGCAGGAGACCCTGCCAAGGAGACGTTTGCACAAGGTGAAGTAGTCAAAATAATGACAGGAGCTCCAACCTCACCCTCTTGTGAAGCAATTGTTCCCATAGAGAATGTAGAGATAACCCAAAATGGGATAAAACTACCAAGCAAGATACAAGAGAACGCAATGATAAGATGGAGAGGTGAAGATATAAAAAGTGGGACACCTTTTCTATTTGCCAATACCAAAGTAACTGCATACACACTAGCCCTTTTGACCTCACAAGGCATCACCCATATTGAAGTTTTTAGAAAACCAAAAGTGGTGATTTTTAGTACAGGAGAGGAGTTAAAAGCCCACTATGAAAAGATAGAAGCACATCAACTATATAACTCAAATGCACTAATGTTCTATGCTAGAGCCAAGGAGTTGGGTTGCGATGTCTCATATATTGCCTCTTCAGAAGATACAATAGAGTCAATAAAGTCTGCTATCCAAAATGCCCAAGATGCCGATTTAATCTTGACCTCGGGTGGGGTCTCTGTAGGAGATAAAGATTTCACAAAAGAAGCATTTACACAACTTGGCATGGAGACTCTTTTCTCTGGGGTCAATATCAAACCAGGGAAACCTACCACTTTTGGAAAACTAGGAGAGTGTATTGTAATTAATCTCCCAGGAAATCCACTAGCAGCAATGGTAAACTTTGAGATGCTTGTAAAACCATCTATAGCCAAACTTACAGGGACAAAAAGCTTCTATCATGGTCTAATCAGTACTAAAATGCGTCAAGAGTACCGTCTTAAAGCAGGTAAAAATACTGTTATATTAGGAGAGTGGGATGGGGAGTCGTTTCTGCCACTATCAAACCAAAAACCAGGTATGATTTCACCACTAGAAAAAGCTGATGGAATGATAGTAACCAGCACAAAAATCGACCTTTTAGAAAAAGGGCAGATGGTCAAAATGATACCGATAAAATTTGATTTTAGTAGAGAAGAAAAAGAGGATTTTTTTATTTCGTAAAGTTGGGTCGGTATTAGCCGACCACAAAAAATGACTATTTAAGTCCTGAAATATAAGTAGCTAACGCTTCAATATCTGCATCACTCAACTTTGCTACTTGACCTTTCATAAGAGCACCCATACCAGTTACATTTAGAGTACCTGCTTTGTAACCATTCATTTTAGTTATAATATCCTCTTTAGATTGTCCTGCAATAACTGCTGATTTTCCAAGAGCTTTTAATTTACCATCTTTACCATGACATCCAGCACAAACAGCATATGACGCAGGTGCTTCAACTTTTGCCTCTGTAGATGTCGCTTTATTTACAGCTTCTTTTGCTTCTGTTACTTTTTGGGCTACAGCATCTTTAGCTTCTGATACTTTTTTCTCAACGCTCTCTTTTGCATCAGCAACAACCTCTTTAGCATCTGCCACTGCTTCTGTCGCTTTTTGTGTTACTTTCTCTTTTGCATCTGTTGCTATCTCTTTAGCAGAGTCTAGTGCTTTTGTTGCTTTTTCTGTAAGTGTTTCTGTTTTTGGAGCTTCTACTGCTGTTTCTGTTTTAACTGCTTCAACTGTTTTAGAAGTCTCCACTGCTACTTCTGTTTTTACAGCCTCAACTGCTGTCTCTGCTGCCTTATCATCATTACATCCAACAAGTAGCAAAGAGGCTACTACAACTGATAATAGTATTGTTTTTCTCATCTTAATATTTCCTTGATAAATTTTAATGTGATTATACTCTTTTTTTATAAAAGTTGATTTTTAGACTCTTTTAGGGTTTGCTATTACTCTCTTTTCCAAAAGGCTAGACCAAAGATTACTATCACTCCACTCATCTTGTGTCTGCTTAGAGAAAACAATATCTTCTAGTTCTATCTTCCCCATCAATTCACTATAGGCATCCTCTCTAAACCCCTGTGCATACCCCGTCTCTGTCTCATGAACAATGATACTATGAAGTTTCACATTTCGCTCTCCATTGACCATACCCGTACACTCCAAAACACGCTCAACCATCAGAAATATCACCCTAGAAAACTGTTCAGCCGAAGGGCTAACAGGCAACTCCACCCAACGAGCAGAGTGCTTTTTCATATCTTTTATATACTCCTCATCATCTCCACTCCAAAGTGTAATAGAGTGGTCAAACGCCTCAATCAGCTCCTTAATATAACGCTTAGTCAACCCAAAGTCATACACCATCTGCCCATGGTCAAGATAATTAGACTCCAAAAGCACCTCTATCTTATACGAATGTCCATGTATATTTTCACTACACTTCTGTGTAGAACAACCACGCACAATATGTGCATTTTCAAACTTGAATAGTTTTCTTATTATCATTTTTTTCCTCTATTTTAAACTAAAATCCTCAACATCCACCATCTCTACATCTTCTACGCATAAGTTCACGCAACTTTTCACGCTCATATTTTGCCTCATCTCTACCATCTACTCTGCCGTCTGATTTTCCTGCTTTCCAACCTCTGTTATAGCCTCTTTGATAACCTCTTTTATAACCTACAGCATAACCCTCCAGATAATGATTTTTTTTAAAAACTCTCTTGTTTCGTCTGTCACTATATTTATGTTCTCTGGTAAAGGTATCACGATAAGATTTTTTATACGCACCTATATAACCATCTTCATAACCATCAATTTTTCCCTCTTTTTTTCCATCTCTCTTTCCTTTGTCAAAACCTCTATTATATTCGGCTTTACTATCATTTATAATATGCGTAGTGTATCTATCTCCTGCCAAAGTTACTCCAAAAGATAATGAAATAATCATTAATATTTTTGCAATTAAACCTATGTGTCTCATGTTAAATCCTTTAAACTTATTTAATAAGATATCCTCTTATAAAAAAGTGGAACAATAGTTGTGGAAATTATAATATTAATTAGCCTTAAAACACAATCTGTCCATCTTGTTGCATACGGTGCATGATATTTTTAGCTTTTTGATGCCCTTGAAATGCGGCTTTTCTACACCACTCTATAGCTTTGTCTTGACTTGTTTCACACCCTAGACCTTGGTCATACATAGCCCCTAGATTAAACTGTCCTTGTGGAGAGTTTTTCATAGCTGACTGTTTAAAGAGTATATAGGCTTTTTTATTGCTCTGCTCAACCCCTATTCCCTCTTTAAACAATACCCCTAGATTATTAAACGCTTCTGCATTACCACGCTTAGCAGCCTCTTCGTACCAAAAGGCTGCTTCTGAATAGTTTTGGGTACACCCCTCACCATTTTCAAACATTAAAGCCACATCAAACTGAGCTTGTGGCATATTTCCTATAGCTGATTTGAGATAATATTCATGTGCTTTTACAAGATCTTTTTCAACCCCACGCCCTTGAAAATAGAGCAGTCCAAGATTAAAAGAAGAGGAAGGCTCACCTGCATCAGAGGCTTTTTGATAATATTCAATAGCCTTACTATAATTCTGCTCTACCCCTAAACCATTATGGTAAAAATACCCCACTGTAGCCAAAGAAGCCAAGTCCCCCTGCCCTGCAATATATTGATAAAGCTCTAAAGCTTTCTCATAATTTTTAGCATTAAGAAGCTCTAACGCTTCGGCTTTTAGTTCACTATTTGGCATAATCGTACCCTTTTACTATTTTTTGCGATTATATATGCCTAAACTTAATAATCTATGATAAAATTCATTTTATGAAAAGCTTAACAAAGAAACTAAATTTACCAATATTTCTATTACTACTATTTACATCTCCCATATTAAGCCAATCAGACAGACAAAAAGGAAACCAAATGATTGAAAAAAACAGCACCATCGAGCCATTTACACTAAATGACCAATTTGGAAAAGAACACAACATCAAAACCCTGCCAAAACTTCTTATCTGTAGTTTTGGAAAAGAGACAGGGAAACTTATCTCCAGCTATTTTAATGCTAAAAGTTCAGATTATTTAGCACAGTATGACATTAAACTCCTAGCAGATGTCAGCTCTGTACCCTCACTGCTACGAAGCACTTTTGTCATGCCAAAGATGAAAAAATACAGTTTCGAGATACTCATCTCAAGTGACTCAAAATTTTCTAAACTCTTTCCTAGAGAAGAGGATAAATTGACAGTGATAAAAATAGAAAATGGTGTGATTCAAGAGACTGTTTTTGTTGGTAATGAGCTAGAGTTAAAAGAGAGTATTGAAGGATAAAAAGCTAAAGATAGACTAAAGTAAAATATCTCTTTTATTTTACTTTTTCCTTGATACTTCTTAAAGAATTGATTTGTGTTGATTGGTTCAGTATTTTTGTTTTTTGTTTTTCTATTTTAGCTTTTAATGCAGTTATCTCTTTCTCTTGTTCCCGCTCTAGCTCTTTTTTATTATGACACTGGTTTTTAACCAATTCAACAAAAACCTTTAATAAGTTCCACTCTGTTTCTTTCAATGTTGGTTCTAATTTAGCTATTTTATCTGCTATAACATTCGCTTCTCGTGGAATCCAACTAATCCCAAGCTTATACTCTTTAGCTAAAAATTGAATCATTTTAGAATTTACAGCACTCTGATTATCAGACAAAATATGACATCCAAAATAGTTATGTTTTTTTATATAAAATATGGCATTAAAAATAGCATATTGTTCAGCTTCACTACTATTTTCTACCTCACCAAGTTCTAAAATAGAAGTTAAATTATTCTCTTTATCATATAAACTTATTTTAAAAACACTATTATTCTCTATTCCTGAAGCGTCTACATATATTAATCTTCTAGTTCTTCTTGATTCAGGTAAATTATTCATATTTCTCATTTTATTAAATTTTTATTAAAAAATTATATTAATAATTGGATATTATAGAACTTAAATTTTCTTATCATTTTTACATATTAAGTACAAATATTCCTTAACTCTTCCTAGCTCTCGTAAAAGGGTAAGTACCCCTTACTCTGCTTTAATATCCTTCTTCTTGCTCTCTTTTTTCTTCTTATCTACTTGGTCAAAATTGGTACAAGATTTTTTCTTTCTATCCTCTTCTATATTTTTCAAAATAACTTTTCCAATTCCTTTGATATTTAATAACTCATCCAATCTATTTAATTGATTATTTTTACGATACTCCTCAATGGCTTTAACTCTTTTAACTCCCAAACCTTTAATGCATCCTAACTCATTTTTAGATACCGTTTGTAGCATACTTGCACTCATACTCCATGCAAATGAACCAATAACCATTAACCCTATTACTACTTTAGAAAACATAAATCACTCCTTTCATATTGCCCAATTAAATCAATCACCTCATCACTAATATTTCTTATATCTTTTTCTCTCAACTCATCATCAATCAAATCAAAAATATTTTGATGGGTAAAACTCTTAAAATCCAAACGCTTATCTGAGTATTTCCAATAAATTGTATCAGAACTTCCATACCACTCTATATCTAAGTTTTCAATCAACTCTCTTTGTCCCTCTTCTATCAACTCTTCATCAATAAATTCAAATCCATAATAGAGGTTTTTTCGTAGTTCAATAAAAAAATATAAGTTCTCATCTACTTGGTATTTAATTCCATAATCTTTAATGTTTTTCTGATGTTGATAGTAACGTCTGATACTATTTTTTAGCCCTATGTCACTGTTAGTATTATAAAAACTAAATCCATAATGAGGAATCAGATAAGAGAGTAATGTCTGCCAAAAACCTAACTGAACCTCTATCTTAGCTTCAATAACAGACTTCTCTATTTCAATAACCCTTTGAAGATTATTATCTTGTAATAAAAAGTTTTTTACATCCATAATAAAACCTTTCTCCTTGGATTGATGGGTTAACTCTTTAACTAAATTTAGATACTGTTTAATCGTCTCCCTTAAAATAGGTATCATCTCAACAGCCTCAATGGAACGCTCTAACCAACGTACAATATTTCTACGATAAGAGACAATTACCACCTTATCTTCCATCTCTTTCTCTGTTGGTGCATCACCAAACAGTGTTAAGTAAATCAATGTAATATTCTCTTCTTTATATCCCTCTTTGCGTATCTTTTTCAGATATCGGCTCAATTGTAAAGAGTGGTCTTGGGTATAGATTTTATTCTCAATCAAAATAGCTTGTTCCAAAGACTTTAGTAAAATATCAATATTATATTTTTCTCGAAAAGCAAATAAATTACGAGTAGAGATATCAAGCCCCAACTCTTCTAAAAATAAATCTAAAAAAAGTGTTCCTTGGTGATGGCTACCTCGAATGTCAAGCAGTTCATAGATAAATTTGGAATGAAGATTAACCTCATCTCCAGATTTTAGAAGCAGAGAAAAGATATTAAACCCCTGTGCCTCACGTTGATTGAGTTCAAGATTTCTTTGACATAATAGCTCTAAGTCTGATAACAAAACTTCCAATCCATTCATCTAGTCCTCTTTTACTTTTAAAGTTAAGAACCATTGTACAATGAGAAAGCATAGATTAAACTTAAAATAATATTAATAAGTTTAATTAATATTAAACCCCTTGCGTAGTATCAAAAACCCGAATATGCAACCTATCACTATAGTTAAACC
>OBIK01000057.1_pt1 | contig 13201 bp, 12 predicted proteins | sample 1496171 | NCBI WGS metagenome assembly OBIK01 (sample SAMEA3367191, study PRJEB22510) | hydrothermal vent metagenome | biome: marine hydrothermal vent; material: sea water | place: Cayman Islands | collected 2012-01-19 | depth 2308 m | reverse complement strand
AAAAAACTATTTCTAATCATCGGAGCTCCAGGTTCAGGTAAAACAACAGATGCAAGTATTATTGCTGGAAAAAACGAAAACATCGTTCACTACTCAACAGGAGACATGCTTCGTGAAGAGGTGGCTTCAAACTCAGAGCTTGGTCAAACCATTGATGGGTTCATCTCTAAAGGTGCTTTAGTTCCTTTAAACATCATCATTGACACGATTATCTCTGCTATTAAAAATGCTCCTGTAGATAACATCTTAATAGACGGCTACCCACGCTCAACAGAACAGATGACAGCCTTAGATGAACTTTTAGCTACAGAAGATGACATTGACTTGGTCTCAACCATTGAAGTACGTGTTTCAGAAGATGTTGCAAAAGACAGAATTTTAGGTCGTGCAGCAGATGCTAAGCCAGGTGAAGAACGTTCAGATGACAGTATAGAAGTATTTTTTGACAGAATGAAAATCTATACTGACCCATTAGCTGAGATTCAAGCTTTCTATACAGAAAAAAACTTATTAAAAGTTATTAACGGTGAGAGAGAACTTGACCCTATTGTAGCTGAGATGGAATCGTTCATAAAAAGTAAAATTTAAACTTTACAAGCACTCCATTAAGTTGTTGGCTCCAGCCAATAACTCTACTTCATTGAGTACAGCAATTGGTAATGAAGTCGGTCCACTAGCAGAGATACTCTCTGCTGTTCTCATCAAAGCTCTTCTTCCTCTTGCTGAATTAATAAAATGTACAATAAAACGGCTATCTATTTTTGTATACTTTTTAACACGTACAATACTCATATAGTGAGGCACAACATAGCCCTCTTGACCTTTTTCAACATAACAAGCAATCATAGGTGAATAAAGACTAACAACTACATCTCCTGCTTTTGTTAATTGTTTAGAAGGAACCTTATAGTCAACATCCACACTAATCATTTTTCTTTCATCTAAAAAAGCAATTGATTCCAATGAAAGCATACTCAGCTCTTTATACGTTTTAAGCTTATTCTTTTTACTACCTTCTATAAGATGTACGCCTTTAATTACTTCTGCTACTTCTCTCAACTTCATAATATTCTATCCTTTCATATCATACTTTAATTATTTATATTTAAAATCTTTATCTAAACTTAAATAATTATAGTTTAGATAGTATTAACTTTAAATTAATATTAATATATTTTTTTAATTTTCTTTGTAAGTTTGATTAATTTTAAATAGAATTCAGTATTATTTTATATATCAATTCACATTTATATCAATAGTCACAAAAAGAAACATAAACATATTCTATTAACCATTCATTTGGTTTCTATTATCTTTTATATGTTAGAATAAGAGAACTTAATTTACATAAGGATAGCAATGCACTATATATTTCCAGTAATGTTTGCACTTATTTTTACAGCGTGTAACTCTACAACACTTAAAGATAGTCCCTCTCCAACAAGTACAGCAGAGGAAAATACTACTACATCAGTATCTTCAACCACATCGTTACCTATAACAAACCAAGAGAGTGATGAAAACGACTTGAAAATCATTGATGAGAGTACTATTAAAGGGAATTACACATTAAAAAGAGGAGTATTTGGAACACAAGAAATATCTGAAGGTTATTTAGTTATTGAAGAAATAGATGTTGATAATTATGGATACTACTATGTAACAATTACAAAAAATTTCTCTCCTGAGACACATACTGGTATTTTTTATAAAAAAGGTGGAGAGTATGTCCAAAAGGTTATTGAAGACACTTCAGAATCAGAAAGACAACAAGGTAAGAAAGAATCTAAAGTGAGTATCATTGACAATATCTCTATTAAACAAAAAGATGAGCTTTTGATACTCAATATTAATTCAAACAAACAAGAAAAACTTATTTGGGTACGAGATATTGATGAAGTAGAAAAAAGCTCTAAACTAATAGAAGCACTCAAGAGTGCTAAAAAAGAGTATATTGCGTATTATAAAGAGAAATGTATGATTTTAAAAGACTTTTGTGGTGATGCCCAATATACAAAAGTAAATGAATAAACATAGCTATAGAGATGTTCTAAAACATCCTATAGTTGCACGACTTACTTTAATACAATTTATTTCGTACTTTGGAACTTGGTTTTCCCAAGTTGCCATAGCCTCCATGATGCTCGAATATGGAGCATCTGAATTAGCCATTGCCTATATCTTCATGATGCTTATGCTACCTGCTATTGTATTAGCACCTCTTTTTGGTTGGATTATTGATAGAATCTCCTTTAAAAAACTAATGGGAAGTTTACTTTTAATAGAAATCAGCATGACCTTATTTTTTATGACTATAAATTCACTCGATGACTTAAATAGTCTAATGCTTTTTGTATTTATTCGTTCTGCTGCTGCTTCTATTTTATTTTCCGCTGAAATGGCACTTTTCCCTAAGATTCTTGAAGGTGAGATGCTTAAAAAAACCAATGAAATACACTCTATTGTCTGGTCTGTATGTTTTTCAGCTGGTATGGCTCTTGGTGGATTGGTAACTTATTACTTTGGATATGATACAACTTTTTTAATAGATGCAATACTCTATAGTATTGCTTTTTTACTTCTTTTAGGACTTCAGCTTTCACTAGAACCCATGAAGCATACAGAGTCAGCATTAAAGATGATGAAAAGTGGTTTTGTCTATTTGAAAAACCATAAAAAACTTATACATTTAATAGTTTTACATGCAGCCATTGGATTTACGTCCTTTGATACACTTATTACATTATTAGCAGACTTACACTATAAATATATTTTAGCCATTCCTTTAGCCATTGGGTACATTAATGCTACTCGTGCCTTAGCCATGACCATTGGACCACTTCTATTTTCAAAATATATTAATGAGAAAAATTTACATTACTTTTTTGCACTTCAAGGTATGAGCATTATCTTATGGTCATTTACACAACACTCTTACATAAATTCTATTTTAGCTATCTTTGTTGTAGGACTTTTGTCTACTTCACTCTGGTCATATACCTACTATATGCTACAACAAGAAATTGAAACAAAATTTCTAGGTCGCATCATTGCTTACAATGACATGGTTTTTATGCTTTCTAACATAGCAGTAACTCTTTTTGTGGGTTATGCCGCAAAAATGGGCATGGAATTAAAATACATTACCATCATAATGGGTTGTGGCTTTATTGCTACTGCTTTTTACTATGCATGGTTTAAAAAAAGATATCTAACTTAAATCATTAATGAGTTAGAAGATTAAGAGTATAATCAGCCATTAACCTCATAAGGAATCTTCATGATAAAAACTTGCTCAACAATTATTTTAGCCTCGACTCTACTCTCTTCTATGTTACTGGCTGATAAAATAAAGAAACCAAGCTTTCATGCCCAGTGGCAAAAAGTTTATGGTGAGAAAGATGATGATATTGCCAAAGCTGTGGTCATGCTAGAAAATGCAGAGGTAGCTGTAATAGGGACTTGTAAGTCTTTTAATGCCCAGCGTTCAGATATCTGTGTTACACGTTTAAACAAAGAGGGACAAACAAAATGGCGTACACTTCTTGGTGGTAAAAAAACTGACAAAGGTGTTGCCATTTCTCGTGCTAAAGATGGAAATTTACTTATTTTAGGCGAAGGAAAATCTTTTGAACATGGAGGGCAAGACCTTTATGTTGCGAAGCTTTCACTTGATGGTAAACTCATTTGGGAAAAGAGTTTTGGTGGAGACAGAGATGAGTATGCAGGAGGTATAGCAGGAACCAATGATGGTGGTGTTTTACTTGTAGGTGATTCAGAATCTTTTTCTAAAAAAGGATACCGAGATATTTATATTGTTCGTTTAAATAAAGATGGAAAAATGCTTACGACTAAAACCATTGGTGGAAAACTCAATGATGAAGCAAATGCCTTAACACGTACAGCTGATGGAAACTTTATAATGGCAGGTTCAAGAGAAATCAAAAGCTCAGGCGATGCTGACTTCTTCTTAATGAAACTCAACCAAAATGGCGAAAAAATATGGGCAAGAACCTTGGGAGAAAAATACAATGACGTACTTCATGCCATAGCACCCACACCAGATGGAGGAATAGTTGCTACAGGTAAAACACGTTCATACAATTCAGCACAAACTGACTTGCCTATTATGCACTTTGACAAAAATGGTAAACTTATTTGGTTTAAAATCTATGGTTTTTCTTACTACGATGAGGGTAATGCCATTACCATGACAAAAGAGGGGAACTACATGGTCGCAGGAATAACCAACTCTATGGGAAAAGGTGATTATGACAACTATATTTTAACACTTGATAAAAAAGGAAAACTACTTTGGTCCAGTACTTATGGTGGAACAAACAAAGATATTGCTCATGGAATTACAAGAACAACAGACGGTGCTGTGGTTGTTGTCGGTGAAAGTGACAGCTATAGTCGTTCTAAAAAGTTTTTTATGATTAAACTAAAGTAATTATTGATATACTAGCTTTTCAAATTTAACACATAAGGATTATATCATGAGTGAAAATGTAAATAAAATAGATGAAATGACATTGGCAGGAACTAAAGGGAAAATCACCATTACAACTGTAGCAGAGCCTTACGGACCAAAAAGTGAGAGTGTGGCAAGTATTGGAATCTCTCTTAAAGCAGATGCTGATGAGCCAGAATGGAAAGTACACATTCCAAAAGCCAACATTGCACAAGTTATTGAAGCTTTACAAAAAGCAGAAAAAGAACTCTAACGCTTACTCTTAGACAACCTTAAAAGGTTGTCTGCTCACCCCTTAAAACATCTAATACATTAGTAGCATAACACCCCTTAGGCAATGAAAATTCTAATTCATAATGAGCCTTTTCTTCTACATAAGTTTTTTTAATCTCTGTAACTTTTATCCATGCGTAGCGTCTTGCTCCATTTTCTGCTATTTCTATGTCATAGTTCTTTTCTATGAGTTCAGAAGTTTTTGTCGTTCTACTTACACGTTTTCCTGCTAAAAGTCCTGAGGGTGCTATGTCAAACTCCAAGAAACGTTTTGCTTCTGTTTCTAGGTCTTCTAGCTCAAATACCCGTCCAAAAGGATAATGCATCATAAGGTCACCCTCTAAGAGTTTAAAGAAGTGTGGTTGCTCTTTTGTGCCGTTTAAAGAGCCTTTTGGTAAATTCAAAACTTTTTCTGCATCGTTTTGTGAAAATGATTCTAAAAGCATAGAAAGCTCTATACGTTTTGATAGCCATTGGTTAAACAAATGTGACTGATAAGCATTGAGTAAAAAAGTTCTTTTCTTTTTGTCTCTCATCTTTAATGTACCCTCAGAAATTTTTTTACCATCTTTCCAGTTGTCACCATGATTGCCAAAACGTTGATTACCAAAGTAGTTGGGTACACCATTGGCTTTGACCCATTTTAGCACTGAGTCTAGTTTGTCTTTTTGAACACCTAAAACCTTTTTTAGCCTTACTTTAAAATGGTTACCTTTTAAATGTCCTATTCTTATTTTATTGTTATGTCTATAAGTAGCTAAAATCTTGATTTTATCATGATTAAAGGTTTTGAGTATCTCTTCATTGTCTTTGGCTAACACTGAAATATACTGCATCGTCATGGCATGTTTGTCTTTTAGTCCAGCATAACCAATGTCACGTTGTTTTATTTTACAATACTTTGCAATGGCTGAGACCATCTCCCATGTGGTCATATCTTTTTTACGTACATGTAAAATGAGGTGTTCACCCTCTCCTGTAAACTCATACAGAGGAATTTCGTCAACAATGAAGTCACGACTGCTAGGATTAAATATGAAATTGTTTTTTACTTTTACAGGATATAGAAGATTTTGCATAATTATCTCTTTTCTTAGAAATAAAATATCGATTTGAATAAGAGTAAATTTTGAGTTTTAAAAGTGGTGGGTCGGGGGAGACTCGAACTCCCGACCACTCGGTTATGAGCCGAGTGCTCTAACCAACTGAGCTACCGACCCGTTAGAGCAAAAATTATTAAATTCTAAAGATTTTTCTTCATCATCGTTATTTTTGAGTCCGAATTATACATAAAATAGAACCTAAAAGCAAGTAAATTCTCTAAAATACCAAAAAGAAAAGCAAATATAATAAATGATGTTCCTCCATGTGAAAACATGGGCAGAGGCAATCCAACAACAGGAGCCAGACCTATGGTCATCAAAATATTAACAGTCATGTATATAAAAAATAAAAAAGCAATACCAGCAGAAACCACCCTCACAAAATAATCTTTTACATTACTCATAGAAATAAAGAGTAAATGCATAATGAGTGCAATATAAAGTCCAATAACACTCATCATACCCACAAAACCTAAACGCTCACCTAAATAGGCAAAAATAAAGTCTGTTGACGATACAGGTAAAAACTTTAATTGTGTTTGCGTTGAATCTTCCCTACTTTGTCCATCCATTCCACCAGAACCAATGGCTATCATAGATTGCTGAACATGATAACTTGGCTTACCAATAAAGTTTGCTATACGCTGTTTTTGATAAGGTTTTAAACCATGAGTATAAAGTACAGGAGCAGATAAGCCCACAATCAAAAGTAAAATAATCCAAATACGTGCTTGAATTCCAACAACAAAAAGTATTCCAAAACCAGAAAGAAGTAAAACCAAACCAGTTCCCAAATCTGGTTCTTTTGCAATAAGCACAAAGGGAATTAAAATATACATAGAAAGCTTAATAAACATCTTCCAACCATAGCCATCTTTATGAGGTGGGTTCCTTGAGATTATATACGCCAACATGAGTACAACAGTGATTTTAATGAACTCAGAGGGCTGAATGGTAATGCCAATTCCTGGAATTTCTATCCACCTTTTAGCCCCTAAAATAGTTTTACCAAAAAACTCAACACTTAAAAGAAGTATTAAATTTACCCAATAAGCTAAAGGAATAAGCCATTGATACTTACGCCAAGGAATTAAAAAAGCAATAAAAAAGACAGCAGCTGAAATACCATAATATACCATTTGCTTTTTAAAAAGATATTCATTTATTTCATAAACTAAGTAAGATGAAATAGCAAAAAGAGGTAAAAGTTGTAATATTAAGAGAAAATTTATTTGTTGCAGAATACGTCTGTCAAATTGGAACCAGTTATTCATCGGTAAACTCTTTTTTAAGCATTATAGGAGATTTAATCTTAAGTAGTGTTAGTATTTAAAGTTATAAAGGAGAAATACTGGTTAAAAGGAAGAGAATTTTAAATTTAAAAGGAGGAAGAAAATCATAAAAAATTCAACTACTTAAGATTATGTGCGAATTATAGCTTAGAGATATAAATTATTGCTTAAATTTATAAAAATTATTTGTTTTTTATATAAAAATTAGAAGTGTCGCTTATTTGTGGGCTTTTGACCCCCTGGTTTTTTCTTCTTATGTGTATCATTTTGAGTCATACCCTTTTTCCCCATCATTTTTTCTGCTAATTCTTTAGCCTTTTTCATATTTACACCTTTTTTCTTATTTTCTTTTTTAACTTTTCGGTTGCTTAACGTTATATGTGGAGTAAAAGAAAAACCTTCAGTCTCTATCTCTTCTAATTTTTTGTTTATTAACTCTTCTATCTCTTTTAGTTGCACCTGCTCTTTTTGAGAAACCAATGACAATGCCATACCCTCTTGACCTGCACGACCTGTTCGCCCTATTCGGTGAATATAATCTTCATTATTTAAAGGCAATTCAAAGTTAATTACATGAGGTAAGTTAATAATGTCAATTCCCCTTGCAGCCACATCTGTCGCCACAAGTACCGAAATATCTTTAGATTTAAAACCTTTTAATGCTTCCATACGCATTCCTTGACTTTTGTCTCCATGAATGGCACGTGCTTTAATATTTGTGGCTTTTAAATTGTCTACTATTTTGTCGGCTTGTAGTTTGGTATTGCTAAAGACCAGCACTTGTTGCCAAGCATTTTTAGAAATAACTTCACAAAGTAATGCCATCTTATCTTCTTCATTCACATAATGCACAACTTGTTTTACTTGTTTGGTGGCTAAGTTTTCTTTGTCTATCTCAATGGTTATGGGGTTGTTCAAAAAAGATTTAGCCAAAGTCATAATGGGCTTAGGAAAAGTAGCTGAGAACATAAGCGAATGTCGCTCTTTAGGTATTTGAGAAATTATATTACGAATTTCATTAATAAAACCCATTTCTAACATTTTGTCGGCTTCATCAAGTATTATCATCTGAACTTCACTTAAATCTAGTGAACCGTTCTTTATGTGGTCTAAAACACGTGCTGTAGTTCCCACGGCTATGTTCGCTCCAGCACGAATGGCTGAAACCTGCGAACCCAATTTAACTCCTCCATAAAGTGCTACAGAAGTGTGTGTAAATGATTCTCCGTAATCTTCAATTTTTTGATCTATTTGAAGTACCAATTCACGTGTTGGTGCTAAGATGAGAGCATCAATTTTATAACGAGCATCACCTATTTTACTCTCTGAGTGCTCAACTAAGTTTTCCAGCATGGGCAATACAAAAGCAGCTGTTTTACCTGTTCCAGTTTGAGAAGTAGCTAAGATGTCTTTTCTCTTTAAGAGTAAAGGAATCGCCTCTTTTTGAATCTCTGTAGCAACAGTATAATTTAACTTTTCAAGTGTTTTAAGAAGTTTTGGGCTTAGATTTAATGTTTCAAATGACAAAGGAAGTCCTAACGAATTTAATATCAAATTATAACCAAGATGTCATTAATTCTGTTCAGCTATAATTTCAACAATATTTTCAATCAAAAAGGATTACTATGGGTAGAGCATTTGAGTACCGTAAAGCATCAAAAATGAAAAGATGGGGAGCGATGTCCAAACTGTTTCCAAAATTAGGAAAAATCATTACCATCGCAGCCAAGGAAGGTAGCCCTGACCCGGACATGAACCCTAGACTTCGTACAGCTATCTTAACTGCAAAAGCTCAAAATATGCCTAAGCACAACATTGAAGCAGCCATTCAAAGAGCTTCAGGAAAAGATTCTATTGACATTAAAGAGTTACACTATGAAGCAAAAGGTCCTTATGGGACACAATTCATCATCGACTGTGCAACAGACAATGGTACACGTACCGTAGCCAACGTAAAAGCTGCCCTCTCACGTAACTCAGCTGAAATGCTTACCACTGGTTCTTTAAACTTTATGTTTACACGTAAGTCTGTATTTACTTTTGATAAAACAGATGATATGGATATTGAAGAGTTAGAGTTAGAACTCATTGACGCTGGTCTTGAAGAGATAGAAGAGGACATCGAACCACAAGAAGATGCAGATGACAAAAAAATCATTAGAGTTTTTGGTGAATTTTCTGCATTTGGTGATTTATCTAAAGCACTTGAAGAGATGAACATAGAAGTGACTAAAGGTCAGCATCAGTACATTGCCAACACACCTATTGAGCTTAGTGATGAGCAGATGGAAGAGGTTGATGTGCTTATTGATAGACTTGAAGAAGATGAAGATGTACAAGCTGTTTATACGAATATAAACTAATTTTTCATAAAATAATATCCTAAAAGGATATTATTTTGTTTTATTCCATTCAAAATAAGTTTTTGCTTTTGAGATGTTACAGTATTCAAAGCGAACATCTTCACCTTTTTTTTCAATGCTAAAACCACTTTCATCAGCTAAAGTAATCAAGCCTTTTTCTTTATCTCCACCGTTAATCTTAAACTTAACGCGTTCACCAACAGCAGATATGAAGTGATTTGGATTTTCTAGTTTTCTCTCAATACCAGGTGAGCTTACTTCCAAAAAATAAGCACCATGCATAGGAGGATTTACATCAAAAAAAACTGAAAGCTCATGAGAAATATCTGCACAAAGGTCAAGTTTTACCCCACCTTCTTTGGTAATATAGACACGATAAATGGTATTTCCATCTTCTTGAGCTGTCTCTGTTCCATAAAAAGATGCACCATTAGCCTTAACTATTTTTTCTATTTGTTCATTAAGATTCATTTGATTTACCTTCATCTTTCATGTCGTCATCTTTTTGATTACTCTCTTTTTTCTCATGACGTTTAGCTATCTCTTTAAACAAAGCATCTATATGAGATATTTTTTCTAACTGCGAGTCAAATTCAAAGGTGAACTTAGGTGACTTAAACCAACCTTCGCTCTCACGAACATAAGTAGACAAAAAACCAGATACAATGCGTAATTGTCTTAATGCTTCACCCTGTTCTTTTTCACTTAAGTAAGATTTATCAAGATAAACCTTAGCATCATAACGTCCACGTGAACAAACCACAGCCGTGACTGACAAAGCATTTATGCGATTGTCATTCAACCCTGCAAAAGCTTCGGGGAGTAATTCGACTAAACGTGATTCGGTACGCTTTCTTTTTATCTCTTCTTCTCTCATGGTTAAGCCTTAGTCAAGTTTTACTTTTTCTTCTACCATTTTGAAAGTTTCAATTACATCACCATCTTTAATGTCGTTGTAGTTATGAAGCATAATACCACACTCAAAACCATTCTTAACTTCTTTAACATCATCGTTAAATCTCTTAAGAGATGAAATCGTCGTTGTGTAAACAACAACACCATCACGTATGAGTCTAGCACCAGCATTTCTAACAATAACACCGTCAGATACTTTACAACCAGCAATCGTTCCAACTTTAGCAACCGTAAATGTTTCACGTACTTCTGCTTGACCTGTAACCTCTTCAGAGATAGTAGGACTCATCATACCACCAAGAAGTGCTTTGATGTCATCAAGAAGTTCATAGATAATTGAGTACGTTTTAATCTCAACACCCAACTCTTTTGCTTTTTTCTTAACAGCACCTGTTGGTCTAACGTTAAACCCTAAGATGATTGAATGCTCTGAAGCATCTGCTAGTTGTACATCAGACTCGGTAACACCACCAACACCTTCATGAATAACGTTAACTTTAACCTCTTCATTTTTAAGGTCAGCCAATGTTCCTTTAATCGCTTCAAGAGAACCTTGAACATCTGTTTTAATAATTACTGGTAAAGACTTAAGATTACCCTCTGCAATGATTTCAGATAAGTTATCAAGAGATACTTTTGTACTTTTGGAAAGTTCTTTAACTCTAGCAAACTCTGCTCTTTTATCAGCCAGTTCTCTAGCCTCTTTTTCAGAGTTCATAACAACCAATACATCACCAGCCATCGGTACTTCAGAAAGACCAACAATAGCAGCAGGAGTTGAAGGTTCAATAGATTTAGTTTTAGTACCATCATCTAAAATCATGGTCTTAACTTTACCATAAGTTGTACCAACAACAAAAGGATCACCTACATTTAACGTACCGTTATGAACAATAACGTTTGCAGTAGCCCCAAAACCTTTTTCCAAAGAAGACTCAACAACAATGGCTTTTGCATTTCTTGTCGCATCTGCTTCAAGTTCAAGTACTTCAGCTGTAAGCAGTAAAGTTTCAAGAAGCGTGTCAATTCCCTCACCAGAGTGTGCAGAAACAGGAACAAACTCATGTTCTCCACCCCACTCTATTGGTGTAATTTCAAGTTCAGCCAATTGACCTTTTACAAGCTCAGGGTTAGCCGCTTCTTTATCCATTTTGTTGATAGCAACTACTATAGGTACACCAGCAGCTTTTGCATGAGAAACAGCCTCTTTTGTTTGTTGTTTCACACCATCATCAGCAGCTACCACAATAATAACAATATCAGTCGCTTGAGCTCCACGTGAACGCATCTCAGTAAAGGCTGCGTGACCTGGAGTATCTATAAACGAAATCTTTTTACCATTTTTAGTTACTTGATAAGCACCAACATGCTGTGTAATTCCACCAGCTTCTTTGTCAGCTACTTTTGTTTGACGAATTTTGTCAAGCAGAGAAGTTTTACCATGATCGACATGTCCCATAATAGTAATAATAGGTGCTCTCTCAGTTGGATTTTCATCCTCAATGGCATCATATACTTTTACATAATCCAATGCATCAAGTGGGTCAACTGTATGCACTTCAACTTCAAATTCATCTGCAAGAATTTCAATTGAGTCCTTGTCTAAGAAATCATTTTGTGTAAACATGGTTCCCAATGCAAAAAGGACTTTAATAACTTCACCTGTTGAACGACCAACTTTTTCAGCAAACTCATAAACCCTTACATTTTCTGGAATCTCAATAGAGGTAATTGGTCCAGTACTCTCTTCTCTAATATATTTCTTACGTTTTCCACCACGTCTAAGACCAGATGGTCTACGACGACCACCTTGTCCACTTCGTCCACGGTTTTGTTGAACCCCACCAGCAGCAGCTCTTTTTTTAGCTTCTTCTTTACGCTTCGCTTCTTGACGCATCATATCTTCATAGATATTTTTGTCTGAGAAATCAAGCATTAATATTTCTGGCTCTTCTTCCACTTCTGTTACTTGGTTACGGTTGTAACCACCAAAACTAGAGTTAGACATAAAATCAAGTTTTTCACCAGATTCTTTAGCTGTTGCTACTTTCTTAATCTTCTTTTTAGAAGGAGGTGTTGGCATACCTTTAGGTTTGTTACTTTTTTCATTAACAACAGGTAAACGCTCATCAACAATTCTAATTCTTGGTTTATCTCTGTCTGCTTTTTTAACAACGGTAATACCAATACGTTTACGTCTTGCTTTTGGCTTTTCAACTACAGGCTCTTCTTCTTTAACAGCTTCTTCGTTAGTTGATTCTTCTTTAATCGTTGTATTTTCTGAAACTTCTTCTGTCGTAACTTCTGTTTCAGTAGGATTTTCTTCAACTTTAGGAACATCCACTATTTCTACTTTCTTTTTTTTAGGCGTAGCAGTAATAGAACCTATTTTAGACTTTCTCCTAGATGTAGGTTTTTTCTTTTCGACAGTCACTTCTTCAACTTTAGATATTTCTTTAGTTCTATCTGTTGTATCTACTTCTTTTGTTTGAGATGTTTCAAGTTTAGCTGTTTTAACTTTTTCAACTTCCTCTTTTTTAACAACATCTGCTTTCTTAACTACTTTAGCTTTAGGTTTAGCAACTTTAGGCTTAACACCATTAATCATATAATCGACTAAAATACCAGCTTGTTCAACTGTTACTGTACTGTTAGCAACTTTTACGTCGTAACCTAATTCTTTAGCTTTCTCAATAAGTACTGCATTTGATGCACCTGCTTCAACTGCAATCTCTTGGATTTTAACTCTATCCATTCTTATCTAACTCCTTTAAATACTTA
>OBIK01000056.1_pt1 | contig 13459 bp, 14 predicted proteins | sample 1496171 | NCBI WGS metagenome assembly OBIK01 (sample SAMEA3367191, study PRJEB22510) | hydrothermal vent metagenome | biome: marine hydrothermal vent; material: sea water | place: Cayman Islands | collected 2012-01-19 | depth 2308 m | reverse complement strand
TCAAATTGAAGCTAAAGCCAAAGTTGAAGTTGTAGAGACTAAAACACCTATAGCTGTTATCGAGCCTAAAGTAACTACAGAAGTACAACCAGCTATAAACAGAGTCTCTTCACCTGTAGCTGTAGTGCCACCTGTTGCAAAAGTACCACAAGTTGTTAGTACTAGTACCTCAAATATAGTTATCACTGTGCCTCTTCCACCACAAGTACCTACAGTTGTGAATGTAAAAAGCGTAAATGGTGATAGTATAGAGCATCATGACCATTCAATAAAATTTTCAAAATCTGTTCCTCCTAATTATACTGGACCAAAATTTGGTAAAGAGATGGTAGCACCTATTGAGACTAAAGAGGTCAACGTAGGAGAGGTCAAGGCAGGACAGGTGTCAGCCTATCTACGAGGAGAGCTTTTAGATTTAGAAGAGGTAGAGAAAAGATTGCATGATTCAGGGTTTAATGTGCTTAGTTCAGTAAAATTGGATAAAAAAGGAGAGTTGATAAGTGTTGTCTTCACTAATCAAGCACTCATTTCTATGTCTAGTAAAATAGGAAAAGGTTTTGCCTCAACTTTGCGTGTACTTATCAATAAAGAAGAGAAAAGTATTAGTATTACCAATCCACTTTATCTCTTAAAAGCTTTTCTACAAGATGATTTTGATAAAGCTTCAGCTCATAAGCTATTGGCAGCACTTAGTTCAAAGTTTGGAAAGTTGGAAAATTCTGATGATAAGTTAAAGTTTCAACTTCTTCCAAAATATCAGTTTATGAATGGGCTTCCATTCTACAAAGATACCATTGTAGTAGCCTCTGGTGATAAACTTTTAGAGAAAATTAAAGATAACAAAAGAGTTTTCTTTGAGCAAAAACTAGATAATGGTTCAGTAATAGTAGGAATAAAACTAAACAAAAGAACAAATGGATTTCTTAAAAAAATAGGTTCAAAAAATGCAGCGATGTTACCACTTTTGGTACTTATAGAAGATGGTAAAGCTACTATGTTAGACCCTAAGTATTATATCTCAATTATGTATCCACAATTAACAATGGAAGAGTTTATGAAGATTGCAACTGTTCCTGATTCAATGGTTAAAGACTCAAAGAGAGTCTTTAGATAATAAAACAAAAGAGGTTATTTTTTAATCTCTTTTACTTTAACTTTATCATGTAGAAGTTCTTGCTTCTACTGTAGCTATCACTCTCTCCTACTATCATAATAGCACCATCAGAAGTTCGTGTAATGGCGTGAGCCACATCTTTGTTTTTATCTCCATATAGTTTTGACCATATAAGTGAACCTTTTTTATCTAATGCAATCACATAGTTATCATAGTCTCCTTTTCCCATAGAGTTTGTAGACCCTGCGACCATAAATCCACCATCTTTAGTCATAGTGATTGCATTTCCCTCATCATAGTAAGCAAATCCATAAATCTTATGCCAGATAAGTTTTCCATCTTTGTTAAAGTACATCACCGATAGGTCTGTCTGTTCTGAACCAAAAGAGCGTGTTGCACCTGTAGCTACAATACCACCATCAGGAGTAGGGGCAACGGCATTTAATACATCGTGCTGTTTCTCTCCTAGTGTTCTTGCCCAGACTTTATCTCCATTTTGATTTAGTTTTAGTAGAAAAAAATCAGAATCTCCTGAGCGACTAAGTTCACGTGAACCTACCATCATAAAATTACCATCAGCTGTACGGGTAAGTGCTTTTGCCTCTTCTGATTTTTTACCTCCAATATGTTTCTCTTTTAGAATTTTACCATTTTTATCAAGACGAAGGATATAGATATCTTTGTACCCTTTTCTTGAAAAAGATTCACTATCTCCTACAATCAACGCCCCTCCATCATCTGTTCCTGCAATCCCTCCTGCATACTCATCTCTTGAGCCTCCAAAAGTTCTTTTCCATAGGGTTTTACCATCAAGGTTGATTTTTGCCACATAGAGGTCTCGATCAGCATTCTCATTAAAAGATTTTCCTGAACCTAAGATAAAAAGATTACCATCTTTTGCACGGGTAATAGCCATACCTCTATCTTGTTTTTTTCCTTGAATTATCTTTCGCCATTTTGTTTTACCATCTTTGTCAAAACGTATAACACAGATATCATTACGAGAAGCACCATATGATTTACACTCACCAATAACAGCAGAGTCTCCATCTTCTAGCATCACCACACCACGTGCGATATCATTGTCATCTCCACCATATACTTTTTCCCAAACAGTCTCAAAAGCAGGTGGCTTTGGTGCTTTTTTTGCCTTTGGGGCATCAGCGTAGAGATATGGAGCTAGAACTAGCGAGGTTAAGAGGAGTTTTGTATAAGTTTTTTTAATCATTATTGTTCCTTATTTTTGATTATTATACTTTTTTAATAGTATATGATGATAATTTTTTGATTGTATAAGTATAGAGAGATTTTGAAATTTAGAAGTAAAGATTGAGTATTGTTTCTACTCAATCTTTTTTGATTTAAGAAATCATCTGTTTAACCAAATATTCCTTGAACATTTTTCCCACCATAACCTTCGATATGAATTCTAAATTCAATCTCTACATCATTCCAAGTTTTACCTTTATGCAGGTCGAAACATTCAGTATTCATACTTTTAAGTGCAGCATTCCCTTCAAAATCAAAAATATCAAGAACTCCTATAGCTACAAGCTGATTATGTTTATAGTCAAACGTATACTTCATTGGAATTAAAACATCTTTTTTATTCATAGTGATTTTTGCTATAATCTTACCACTATTAGTTGTTTTAGCCTCTGCTTTTACAATTTCACCAGTAATATTACCGTCTAGTTTACCAAAGAACATCTTAACTATTTTTTTATTTCTTCCTATATTATTGGTCTCTAGTTTAGATGTGTCAATAGCTATTTTTGCACCAAGAAGTAGACTTTTAAGGTTTTTAGCTTTTAGCTGTTTTGGTGTAAATTTAACGCTTGTAAACTCACCATCAACACCAATTTTTTCAAATGTTTTAAATGCTTTCCAGTAGACTTTAACAAATTTTGATTGGTCTGCTTCTGCCATTAGCATTGTTGCTGAGATAAGTAAAAAAAAGAGAATTCTTTTCATGGTTTTTCCTTGTTTAATTAAGATTATCATCAATTATAAGGAAAACTTACTTAATAAGATTTTAAAATAAATATTTATCTATTTTAAAGCTTGAAAAAACATATTTCTATACATTTCACTTGTTTATTAAGACAACATCATCTACTCTATCAAAAATATCAGAAACTCTCTGTTGCCAAATTTGACCAAACTCTAGTTTCTCCTCTTGTGTTGCAATTTGCTGCATCATTTTTCCCATAAGCTCTTTCATCTTTGGATTTACACCTACTAAACTTGGGTCATAGTTTACAGAGACAGACGCACCTGTATCTAATCTTCTAAATAGTAGTTCACTTTTTATATCTGCATTGAACTCCATTAGAGTGTGTCTAGCAAAGTTTCCATTTAGACCTTTAAATCCTGTCTTTTCTGTAGCTCCTGTTATCTGAGTGATAACATTTGAGATTACACCTGTAACACCTTTTTCTACATCATCTTTTAATGCAACAGTAATCTGACCTCTTATTGGCATCTCATCTCCATATAAAGCCTCTATAGCTTTTACAGTAGATAGGTAAGCTCCTGCAACGGTTGGGCAAGAGTGTCCTGCATTTTTTACTATATCAAGATATGTAAACTCTACAATACCATTAGTAAATGAGCCTAAAAAATCAGATAAAGGGTCTTTTAGGGTTATAGTAGGAGCATTGTCAAAAAATGATGGATAGTTCATCATGGTTAAATCCTTTGTTTTTTTATATGTAATAATAGTAAAAAGAAAAGAGCTGTAAATTGATATAGATCAAAGCATATAATTAAACATTAAATCCCATGCTTTAGTTGTTTATGTTGTAAAAAAAAGTAACTTTATTGTTATTTTCATAACATATTTAGATGTAAAATAATTTATTGATCTAAATCAAGTGTTGAGAATAATACTTTATGTTAATATTGACGCGAAGTTATAACTATTGCTCTACTAAGTTTAAAATTTTAAACTTAGTAGAGCAATAGTATGATAACCGATAATTAAACTAGGAGGAAATAGTATGGCTTTGAATAGAAGAGATTTTCTAAAAAGTGCAGCAGCAGCGACAGCAGCGTCTGCCGTTGGAATTGCAGTTCCATCAAATCTTGAAGCATCAGCAAATGAGGCTCAAAAAGATTGGAGATGGGATAAAGCAGCATGTAGATTCTGTGGTACTGGTTGTGGTATTATGTTGGCTACTAAAGGGGGCAAGATTGTTGCCGTTAAAGGTGATCCAGCAGCACCAGTAAATAGAGGTCTTAACTGTATTAAAGGTTACTTTAATGCGAAGATTATGTATGGTTCGGACAGACTTAAGCAACCACTACTTAGAATGAACGACAAAGGTGAATTTGATAAAAAAGGTAACTTTAAACCTGTATCATGGCAACGTGCTTTTGATGAGATGGAAAAACATGCTAAAAAAGCACTTAAGGCTTCTGGTCCTGAGGGTGTAGCAGTATTTGCTTCTGGTCAATATACAGTTATGGAAGGTTACGCAGCTCAGAAAATGATGAAAGCTGGTTTCAGATCAAACGCGATTGATCCAAATGCTAGACACTGTATGGCTTCTGCTGTTGTTGGTTTCTACCAAACATTTGGTGTTGATGAGCCAAGTGGTTGTTATGATGATATTGAGCTTACAGATACTGTTGTATCTTGGGGTTCGAACATGGCAGAGATGCACCCAATTTTATGGTCACGTGTAACTGATAGAAAACTGTCAGACCCTGAGAGAGTAAAAATTATCTCTATTCAGACTTATACACATAGAACTTCTGATATTGCTGATACAGAAATCTTATTCTCTCCAAATACTGACCTTGCACTGTGGAACTATGTTGCACGTGAGATAGTAATGAGAGATAAAAAAGGTGGAGGTGGTAAAGAAGATATCATCGACTGGGATTTCCTTGAAAAGCATATTGTCTTTACAGCTGGACCTGTAAACATCGGTTACGGTATGAGAAGAAAAGGTGAAAAGTCACTTCTTGATGGTAAGTATGATGCCAAAGAGATGGAAATCATCAATAAAGAGATGGAGACAATCGTTTCTGAAAAAGAGGGACCAGCGTTAAAGCCTTATGGTTACAAAGCTGGTGATACTATGAAACATACAGCTGGTACATTGAAGCACTGGCATATCTCTTTTGAGGATTACAAAAAATCTTTAGAGCCATATACACTTGAATATACAGCAAAAATTTGTAAAGGTGACCCAGATGAGGATATCGAAGTATTCAAAAAGAAACTTCAACAACTAGCCGACCTTTACATTGAAAAAGATAGAAAAGTAGTAAGTTTCTGGACAATGGGTATGAACCAACATACACGTGGTACTTGGGTAAATACACTTTCGTACAATGTTCACTTTATGCTTAACAAACAAGCTAAACCAGGTAACGGAGCGTTCTCACTTACAGGTCAGCCTAGTGCTTGTGGTACTGCTAGAGAAGTTGGTACATTTACACACAGACTACCAGCAGATATGATGGTTAAGAATCCTAAACACAGAGCAATAGCAGAGAAAAAATGGATGGTTCCATCAGGAACAATTAATGGTGTTGGTAAACAGCATATTATGAAAATTCATAGAGATATTGAAGATGGTCTAGTTAAGTTTGCATGGGTAAATGTTTGTAACCCTTACCAAGATTCTGCGTCAGCAACTCACTGGATTAAAGCAGCTCGTGAAATGGATAACTTTATCGTTACTTCTGATGGATACCCTGGTATTTCAGCGAAAGTTTCTGACCTTGTTTTACCATCAGCGATGATTTATGAAAAATGGGGTGCTTATGGAAATGCTGAGAGACGTACACAGCATTGGAGACAACAAGTTTTACCAGTTGGTGATGCTATGTCTGATACATGGCAGTGGATTGAGTTCTCAAAAAGATTTACAGTTAAAGACCTTTGGGGTGAACAAGCTCCATCTGGACCTAGAAAGAAAGCACTTCCATCGGTAATTGCAGAAGCTAAGAAAATGGGATATACAGAAGATACAACTATGTTTGATATTCTTTTCAATAACAAAGTAGCTAAAACATATACTAAAGATGAAAATGACCCAATTCAAAAAGGTTATGATGATACAGAGTCTTTAGGTGATAGCAGAAATGTTGTTGGTTCTGATGGTAAAGTATTTAAAGGTTACGGTCACTTCATTCATAAATACCTGTTTGAAGAGTATGCAGCGTTTACAAGAGGACATGGTCATGACCTTGCTCCATTTGATATGTACCACAAAGTACGTGGACTTAAATGGCCTGTTGTTGATGGTAAAGAGACTCAGTGGAGATTTAACGCTAAGTACGATCCATATGCAGCAAAAGCTACCAAAGAGAGTGGTAACTCACACGCATTCTACGGGACACTAGCTAAAAATCTTCTTCAAGGTTCTTTAACTAAGCCTGATAAAGAAAAAGGTAAGTTGGCTCTTAAGAACAAAGCTAAAATTTTTGCTAGACCATACATGGATCCACCAGAGATGCCAGATGAAACTTACGATACTTGGTTATGTACAGGTAGAGTTCTTGAACATTGGCATTCAGGTACTATGACTATGAGAGTTCCAGAGCTTTATAGAGCTGTTCCTGAAGCACTATGTTATATTCACCCACAAGATGCTAAAGCAAAAGGTCTTAAACAAGGTGGACTTTGTTGGGTTGAGTCTCGTCGTGGTAAAGTAAAAGCAAGAGTTGAAACTAGAGGTCGTAACAGACCAGCTAGAGGTCTTGTATTTGTACCTTGGTTTGATGAGAAAGTATTTATCAACAAAGTATGTCTTGATGCAACTTGTCCTATGTCTAAACAGACAGACTACAAGAAGTGTGCAGTTAAGATTTATAAGGCGTAATTAGATGGCTAACTCCGACAACAAAAGAACTGATAGACGGAAATTTTTCGCAACAACCCTTCAAAGTGTTGGATTAACAGCTCTTGGTGGAATGTTGTGGAGTGGCTATTCTCATGAGGTAAAAGCCTCACCTTTGGTACTTAGACCTCCAGGGGCTATTAATGAAAGCGATTTCTTAACAGCTTGTATAAAGTGTGGTCTGTGTGCAGAGGCGTGTGAAAACAGAGATACAAACTTTAATAAAGATGGTACAAAACGACCTGGAACATTAAAGATGGCAAAAGGTGGAGACCACAATTTAATTGGAACTCCTTTCTTTATACCTATAGAAGTTCCTTGTTATATGTGTGAAGATATTCCTTGTGTTCCTGTCTGTCCGTCAGGGGCATTGGATATCGCATCGGTGTCAAATGAAAAAGATGAGCTTGATATCAACCTTTCTCGTATGGGATTGGCTGTTGTTCATAAAGAGTCCTGTATCGCTTATTGGGGGATTCAGTGTGATGCGTGTTATCGTGCTTGTCCACTTCTAGGTGAAGCTATAACCATTGAGATGAATAGAAATGATAGAACAGGTAAACATACGTTTATGCTACCTATCGTTAATGATAATGCTTGTACAGGTTGTGGTCTTTGTGAGATTGCTTGTGTGACAGAGAAACCTGCTATTTTTGTGCTTCCAAATGAAGTTTCAAAAGGTGTAGCAGGTGACCATTATGTCAAAGGTTGGGACAAAAAAGATGAAGCTCGTATTGAAAATGCAAAAGCAGAAGAGAGCACTACTGAACTCTCTAAAAAAGGTTCAGCTAATGACTATCTTAACTCAGGAGATTTATACTAATGAATAACATTAAATATCTACTCCTAAGAAGAGCAACTCAGATTGGTCTTATGTTTTTGTACTTTGCAGCAAATGCTTATGGCTGGAATATTTTAGCAGGGACATTTGGTTCATCACTCATTTTTGGAACAATTCCTTTAGCCGACCCATACACCACACTTCAAGTGTTGGCAACAGGGTTTGTTTTAGGTGCTGATGTATTGATAGGTGCATTTCTTATAATTGTTTTTTATATGGTTGTAGGTGGTCGTGCATTCTGCTCATGGGTCTGTCCTATTAACATGGTAACAGATTTAGCTAATTGGTTAAGAAGAAAATTAAAACTGGACAAAGAAGAGGTAAACTACCGATTTTTGAAACGAAACACACGATACTGGGTAATGGTATTGGGTCTTATTGTTTCGGCAATCGTTGGTATCGCTGCTTTTGAGGTATTTAGTCCAATTACTATTATGCAAAGAGGTCTTATCTTTGGATTTGGTATGGGTGGATCTATAGTTTTGGCAATCTTCCTTTTTGACCTATTTGGTGTTAAAAACGGTTGGTGTGGTCACTTGTGTCCTTTGGGTGCTAGTTATTCACTTATTGGTAAAACAAGTTTAATTCGAGTTAATCATGACCATGATGCTTGTACTGCTTGTATGGATTGTAAGGTTGTGTGTCCTGAAAATCATGTGTTACATATGATAAACAAAGAGAGTATTATGGTTCTTGACGGAGAGTGTACCAACTGTGGTAGATGTATTGATGTCTGTAATGATGACGCTCTTGAATTTAGTATTCGCTCTTTTGGAAAAAAGAGTTAGATCTATAAGAGGAATGGGAGATAAGTTCTATAAAGTTTGCTTTTGAACTTATCTTAAACAAAGAAAATATTTAAGGAGAAAAAATGACAAAAATTGTAAAATTAATCGCTTTAGCAGCACTATTTGCTCCAACACTTTATGGTGCTAGTACAGTAGGGTGTAAAGGGTGTCACGGTGCTAACTTTGAGAAGAAAGCAATGGGAAAATCGAAAGAAGTTAACAAGATGAGCAAAGCAGATATTGTAGCTGCTTTAAAGGGTTATAAAGATGGCTCTTATGGTGGAGCAATGAAAGGTATGATGAAAGCTCAAGTGGCTTCTCTTTCAGATGCTGACATTGAAGCTATGGCAGATGAGATTTTAGGTACTAGTGTTAAAAAAGCTCCTGAGGCTAAAACAGATGCTAAAGAGGAAGCTCCTGCTACTAAAGGTGTTGTAGATATCAATAAAGCAGATAACTCGGCTGAAAATCAGTCAAAAGATGACCTTGGTAATAAAAAAGAGATTAAAGAGGTTGTTTTTGGTTTAAGAAAAACTGACCTTTATAGTGAAGAGGCAGAGACAGTTGGTGAACAAGCAACTTATAGTAAAGCAGCACCTGGAACATCTCAAAGAATTGAGAGAGCTTTCCAAGATGCACCACCTATGATTCCTCACTCAGTTGAAGGTATGCTTCCAATTAAAACAGGAAACAATCAGTGTATCGGTTGTCACATGCCAGAAGCTGCAAAAGGTGTTGGTGCAATTCCACTTCCTAAGTCTCACTTTACAAACTTTAGACCAAAGCATAACTTTGATGGTAAAATGTTTACAAAAGCGATTGATAATCAGAAAAATGCAGTATCAATTAAAACATCAGATAAGTTATCTAACTCAAGATTTAACTGTTCTCAGTGTCACGCTCCTCAGTCTACAGCTAAGTTAGTTGTATCAAGTACTTTCGAGGGTGGATTCTCTGATAAAGATGGTAAGAGTTCTTCTTCATGGTTTGAACATATGAATGATGACTTGGCAACTCTTGGTGAAGGTAACAGTTCTGTTACTGCTGCTGATAAAGCCAATGCAAACTCTGCTGCTGGTTCTTTGGACGAAAAACACTAAAGCATGGAGAGAAGAGAGTTATTTAACTCTTTTACCTCTTCATTTAGAAGTGATTCTAAAGATGAGGTCAAAGAGAGCATTATTCGACCACCATACTACGCAGAGTTAGAAGATTTTTCTAAACTTTGTGTAGCGTGTGAAGATAAGAGTTGTGTAAGCGTTTGTGAAGAAGATATTATTTTCATTATGGACGATGGCACACCCAAGCTCGATTTGACCACTTCTACAGGTTGTACATTTTGTGATGAGTGTGCCATAGCTTGTGAACCTGATGTTTTACAAGTAGATAAGATGCGTAAAATAGACGCACTAATAGAGATAGATATACTTAAATGTTTAAGTTGGCATCAAACCATGTGTTTTTCATGTAAAGAGCCATGTTTGGAAAATGCCATTGACTTTTTAGGTATGTTTAGACCAACGATTGACCAAAACAAGTGTACCTCTTGTGGGTTTTGTGTCTATAGATGTCCCTCTAATGCAATAACGATTAAAGGAGTTTAATTGCGATATATTCTAATATTTTTACTATTTTTCATAAACCTGAATGCCAAAGATTTAAAACCAACATTTGTCTATGAGGGGAGTGGTGGGGTAACTGATTTGGTTTACAGCGATGGAAAACTATACTCTGCTACGGCTGAGGGTGCAGTTGATATCTATGATACCAAAGAGCAAAAGCTTATTAAAACCATTCGAGTCCCTAAAATTAAAGATTTTATAGGTGATAATGTAGAGTCCAAAGTCTACTCAGTTGATATAATTGATGGTAAGATTATGATAGCTTCACAAGGTAAAAAAGGCTACAGACGAGTACATATCTATAAAGATGATAACTTAAGTGAGATTATCACTACAGATAAATCATTTACTATTTCCAAAGCGAAATTTATAGATAAAGATACTTTGCTTATCGCTCTTTTGAGTAATGAGCTGATTTTATATGATATTAAAAATGATAAAGCTCTCTATAGAGAACAGATTTCAGCTTCAAAATTTTCAAGCTTTGCATTAAATGAAAAAAAAGATGAAGTGTTGATGGTTGATGAGAGTGGTGATTTAAAGATTCTTAGAGTTAAAGATGGTAAAGTTATAAAAGAGCTAAAAGGTCAAAATGTAGATAATGTCTTTCAAGTTGATTATAAAAGTGAGTTGATTATAACAGCAGGGCAGGACAGAAGATGTGCTATCTACTCCAAAGATGGAAGAGTAGCATATTATGTAAATGGAAGTTTTTTGATTTATAGTGTAGGGTTAAGTCCTAGTGGTAAAATAGGTGGATTTGCAGGAGATGAGCATAACAATGTGACACTCTTTAATACCTCAACAAAGTCAAATCTCTATAAATTAGGAGAACACAAGGCGACAATTAGTAATATTCTTTTTATTAGTGAAGATGAGCTATTTACGGCTAGTGATGACAACCATATTAACTATTGGAAGTTATAAAAACAAAGGATAAGAAGATGAATATTTCAAGTATAGTAGTGCAAACTTTGCCAGAGAATGTAGACGCAGTAATAGAGAGATTAAAAGAGAGTGGTGTGTGTGAGTACCATCTACATGACCCAAAAGGTAAAATAATAGTAACCATTGAGGGTAAAGATGTAGAAGAGGATATTGCTAAATTGGTGGAAGTTCAGATTATACAAGATGTTATTGCTGCTGATATGATGATGACTTATCAAGAGGATCAACTTGATGAAGAGGTAAGAAAGTTAGATGCAGAAGAAGTTGTTCCTGAGATGTTAAATGATGGTAATATGGACCCTAGTAAGATTCTCTATAATGGAGATTTGAAGAAAAAAGATATTTTTGGGAAGAGATTGAACTAAATGGCATTTCTAGTAGTAGATGAGGATAATTTTCAAGAGGTATTAGAAGAGGTTTTTTCTAAAAATAAAATAGCTATCTTGAAGTTTGGTTCAGAGTTTTGTGAACTATGTCACGCCTTGGAGTGTGAGCTTGAAGATATAGATGAAGAGTTTGAAAATGTCTCTGTCTTAACTATAGATACAGACGAGTCTCCAGAGTTAGCAGAGAAATATCAAGTTTTTCAACTGCCAACTATGGTTATTTATCGTGATAGAGATAGTATCATCTATAATAAAACAGGTGTTATTCTCTCACAAGATATAGAGGAGTATCTATAATACTAAGGATTTCCTCTCAATAGACGCTTATAAGCATCAACCATTGATGAGTATAGTGGTACATAAACCTGTTTTGGAACACCATCAATCACAATCGTCTGTTTCATATCAAAATGTAGATGGATAGAGGTTTTTGTTTTCCCCATATTGTCCGAAACCAATCCAATACGTTGTCCTCGTCTTACCGTTTGCCCTCTAGCTACCTGTAGAGTGTTTGAATCAAGATGTAAATAGCGATATTTTCTACCAGAATTTCCACGCAAGGTTACTGTATATTTACCAATATAGCTAATTCGTCCACTCTCAACAGCCACGGCATAATATTTTTTTTTATCACAAGTTGCCGTTCTGATATCCACCCCTTGATGACCTTTACCACTAGGACACATAGGCATTCCCCAATCACGTTTTTCACAGAAGTTATCATGCCAAGGGTATTGATAGTTACGTCTGTCACAGAGACTTCCTGCTTTTCCATATAATCCACCTACACCATAAACTTGTGAATTGATATAAGCAGGTGCGTTCTCTATAGGAAATCGAATATTTGGAGCATAGATATAGTTGTCTCCTACACGTCCTATACCACTATAAGAGGGTGATAGTTTACCTGAGAGGGTATAACGAAATTGCTGTAATGATGGTGTTGAACCACCTTGAACTATTGGTGATGGTTTTTTATCTTTTATCTTTATACAAGCACTCAATAAGATAACTAAAATCAACGCTACATACGGTTTCACCTCTTACCTCCAACTAATACCAAGTCTCTATAAGCTTTTTTGAGAAATGCATCATTTGCACAACGCTTATCTTGCTGAAATGCATCACACTCTAACATCATAGAGTAGTTGATACCATAACGACTAAAATCAGTAATCATCATTCCCTCAGAATTTATAAACTCCTGCTTGACTTTTTTTAATATTTTTTGAGACTTTACATCTATATCTTTCATCTCTAACTGATAGCTCTTATCAGCAGAAATCACCAAATTAGCACCCTTTAAAAATATTGTAATCGAATAAAAGTTCTTATCAGCTACAACTGATATCCTTTGATTAAAAATATAAGCCTTTGGTAACAATATAGGTAGTTCTACATTTTTAATGTTATTTTTCAAAGCAGATGGGTAAGTTTTTTGGCTCTTCTGTTGAAGAGTGTTTTTATGAGGCCACTGAACCGATAAAATTCCACCCTCTGCATTTAATATCAGTAACGAAGTAGTTAACAAAACCAATAGTTTAAACATCTTAATATCCTTTTTTAATATTATATATTATGCAATCTTACACAAAAAATATAAACAAATAGTGTTAGATTATCAGAATGGTTATGGTATAACTTATAAATATTAAAACAAAGGATTAAATATGAACAGTTTACAAGGTGAGCCAACACTAGGTCAGATAGATGATTACGATGGAAATGAGACTCCTGAAAAGAGAAGACTTGTATGGGGGATTATTATTGGATTAGTTCTTGTGGGAGTTATTTACACTGTTGTAAAATCTAGTTTTTCAACACCTAGTGACTATGTTGGCACAGAAGAACACCCAGGAATTATCAAATAGTAAAAGATAGATAACTTTTTTAAGTTATCTA
>OBIK01000055.1_pt1 | contig 13502 bp, 16 predicted proteins | sample 1496171 | NCBI WGS metagenome assembly OBIK01 (sample SAMEA3367191, study PRJEB22510) | hydrothermal vent metagenome | biome: marine hydrothermal vent; material: sea water | place: Cayman Islands | collected 2012-01-19 | depth 2308 m | reverse complement strand
ATTACAAATCAGCTGCTCTAGCCAACTGAGCTACATCAGCACCATTCATTTAAAGAATTCGTTTAAGTCATCGTTTAAATGGAGTCGAATTATAGACAAAAAATATATCAATGTCAAGGTTTTTTGTAAAAAATATATAAATTCTTTAAAATTTGATATAATCCATTAAAAATAAGGCTTTTTATGAAAATTCTCTTAGCTCCTAGCGAAACTAAACTCAAAGGTGGAACTCAAAATTTTGATTTAAACACTCTACTATTTTCTCAACTTACCCCAATAAGAAAAGAGATTTTGCATAAATATATCAATATTTTACAAAAAAATAATTTTATAGAACTCTCAAAAATGTTTGGATTAAAAAAAAAGGCAGATATAAGTTATCATAATCGAGATATTATTCATGAACTTACTATGAAAGCCATAGAGCGTTACACAGGTGTTGCATTTGATTATCTAAATTATAAAAGTTTAGAAAAAGATACACAAAGCTATATAGATAAAAATGTCATCTTATGCTCCAATCTTTTTGGATTTTTACGTGCTGATGATATGATTCCAGAGTATCGTCTAAAACAAGGAGAAGCACTAGGAGAGTTAAAACCTGAAAAACTATATAAAGAGCAGAGCCATTTAATGGAGGAGTATTTAAAAGATGAGGATATTTTAGACTTACGAGCTACTTTTTATGATAAATTTTATAAACCTAGCAAAAGCTATACCACTCTAAAGTTTATAAAAGATGGAAAAGTAGTGAGTCATTGGGCAAAGGCTTATAGAGGTATAGTACTAAGAGAGGTTGCTAAAGCTCAAATTAAAAGTTTAGAAGAGTTTATGAAACTCCCTATAGAGAATTTATATATAGATGAGATTCAAACTAAAAAAAATAGAACGGAGATTATTTATATGATAGATGTTTAATATATCTCAGCTGAATCCCACCCTACTAGAGATTATCTCTTAATCCATTTGAGCCAATAAGGCTCTAACTACCTCTCTGTCATCAAAATGAATTTTTTCACCTTTAATCTCCATCGTATCCTCGTCGCCTTTTCCTAAAATCATCAATACATCATCATCTTCAAGCTCTCTAATAGCCTCTTGTATAGCAAAAGTTCTATCAACCATTGCACGGATATGCTTTTGCTCTTTTATCCCAGATAAAATATCATTGATAATAACTTCAGGCTCTTCATCTCGTGGATTATCGTTGGTTACATAGACTCTTTTAGCAAATTTGGCAGCAACTGCTCCCATTCTAGCTCTCTTTCCAGCATCACGGTTTCCACCTGCTCCAAAGACCACGGAGATATCTCTATCTTTAATACTATCTAAAACTTGAAGCATTCCATCATCTGTGTGAGCAAAATCTACAATTACTAGAGGATTTGTGCTTACCACCTCCATGCGACCTGCTACACCTGCGAAGTTCTCTACTACTTTACAGACCTCTTCTATATCTTTTCCTGTTAGCATAGTAGTTGCACCAACGGCTGCCATGAGGTTAAAGAGATTAAAAAGTCCTACCATAGGAGAGTGAAAAGTTGCCTCTTTACTCATATGTTTTATCCCTGCTGTAATCCCATATTTTAGAGCAAACGCTTGAACTTTAAAGGTCGCAGGTTCATCTACTCCATAACTTTGAGCTCCTATTGGGTTATAGGTTATGCTTTTGATATCATCTTTGTTTAGTAGTTTTGGTGTATCATCGGCAAAAAATAGACTTTTTACTCTTCTATACTCCTCAACTGTCTTATGATAATCAAGATGGTCACTTGTTACATTGGTATGGATTTTAAGGGCAAACTCTAAGCCCTCTATTCTCTTTTGGTCAATGGCGTGAGAGCTAACTTCCATAATGAAATAGTTACAACTCTTCTCTTTTGCTATTTTCATGTAATCTAGGGTTTCAAGAATAGAGGGGGTTGTCATACTCTTCTCACCTACTCTCTCCTTATTTACAAAGAAACCTCTTGTACCAAGAAGTGATACTTTTTCACCCAAATCCAATAGAAAGGAGTATATGGCAGCTGTTACAGTTGTCTTACCATTTGTTCCTGTAACACCTACAACTCTCATATCATTTAGTTTCCACTTTGCGATAAGCTCTTTTGGGGTAATAACGCTAGGTTTTATATCTAATGCTTCAAAATATTTTCTATTTTGAGCAGTCAACAAAAACTCTGTATCATAAGCAATTTTTGTGGTATCGTCTGTGATGAATTTATATCCATCTAAATTATAGTCTATTTTCACTGTTCTCTCTTTTTTATTCTAATATTACTGCTCTTTTAATTTATGATAGAGCTTATATATCTCTTGGTCTTTTCCGAATGTATTGGTCATGGAGTCTAAAAAATGTTCAGCTAGTTTATGTTGACCTTGGCTTATTAGTTCAGTAATAAACAGGACATACTCCTCTTTACCTTTTAAAATCACTTTGGTTGAGAACATAACATCTTCAAAGGCTTTATTAAAATCACCTCTTTGCTCTACAAACTTTAAAAAATCGTCATAACGAATACCATCTTGGTACTCAATCTTATCCTCTAAAGGTCTAAGAATCTCAGAGAACTGATTTTTACTACTATTATCTAATGTCCCAATTAGATTCTCCATAACCTCTTCTGCATCTCTCTCTTCACCTTTGATAATCTGATAGTAGTCAAAAAGAGCTTGAGCTTCATCACTATTCTCCAGACCAATATCACAAAGATAGACACCTATTTTTGCTACTCTATTTGTAGCATCATCTTTTAACAGTAGTCCATAGATCATTAAAGCATCTCTGTATTTTCCTAATGAAAACTGATTCTCAGCCCGTGTTAGTAATCTTGTAATGCTTATTTTTGCCATAATTTATCCTAATTGTTCTAGCTTATCTTCCCACCCATGGGGAACATTCATCACCATTATCTCTGGGTGAATGAAAGTTTTCATATCTTTTTCAATCCCAAACTTAATAGTAGTCCCTGAACTACCACAGCCTACACATGCACCTTGTAACTGAACGAAAACTGTACCGTTTACAATATCTATAAGCGTTACGTCTCCACCATCTTTTTTTATCCAAACACTCGCTTTTTCAAGACGCTCTTCTACAATTGGTCTTAACTCTTCATCTGTAAATGGAAGCACTGCTTCTCCTTAAATTTATATAATACTCTAAATATACATTATATTTAAACTTTTGTCAAGGGAGATATAAGCCTATTGATATCAAACTAATCACTATATTATCTATTTATTTCACACTTTTAAATAAACTATAATCAATTTCATTTTACAATACAGTAATCTACTTAAGCTGATAAGTGAAAAAAGGACTAAAATACTTCTATGATAAGACAACTATTTAAAAACAAAAGTTCTAACAAAAATCCTAATCTCAAACTTAATGCATTCATTAAGAAGTATCATATTCCAAGGGAATATCTATCTATTAATAGGAAGTCAATCTCTATAGGTATATTTGTGGGAATTTTTTGGGGCTTTATACCTATGCCTTTACAGATGTTAGCTGTGTTGGCTACGACCCCTCTTTTTAAATTCAATGTTCCCATTGCCATATCTATGGTTTGGCTTAGTAATCCACTAACCATGCCATTTATGTACTACATGGAGTATCAAACTGGTAACTTTTTATTAGGAAAAGAAGGAATAGAGGGAATGGAGATGACACTAGATTGGTTCTCTACCAACTGGGATGAAATTATCATACCTCTCTATGTAGGAACGATTCCTTACTCTTTAGGTGTATCATCTCTTAGCTACTTCATAATCAATAGGCTTTGGATTAGCTCGGTAAAAAGCCTAAAGCCTAAATTTTTTAAATATAAATGCAAATATTAAAGGTCATCTTTTATATGTTTAATTCTCTCATGACCTGTTGGGTGCATCTTTAAAAGAGGTGCATTCATATACTGTAGATACTCCAATACATCAACAGCTACTTTTTTCTTAATCCCATTCTTTCTCAAAACTTCGATAGCAAACTCATCGGCTGCAAACTCTTCATCTTTTTGAAATCTTGATTTTCTCATACTAGAGGTGACACTCTCTAGCATACCATTTGAAGTAGAGGCTACCACCTCTCCACTCATATTGATTGCATTCTCTAAAGCAAACATAGCGTGAGCCTTTCGGTAACTACTTTTATGGTCTTTCTCCTTAAGGTGTGCTATCTCATGTGCCATCAAAAAGAGTAACTCATCATCATTGAACGCTTCTACAATACCACTATTGACACGAATTGCACCATTTGGTAACGTAAATATATAGAGGAAAGGACTCATATAAACTTTAACATCCAATTTTATTAAATCCTCTGGAAGGTCAATTTTCTTCATCACCTTTAATAAATCTATATAATACATATCTATATCTTTAGCCAAAGTTTGATTCTCATCCATTTTTCTAAGGTCTTCATCTGCCTCTTTTACTATATCTTCATCATTAGCCAGTGTAGCCCTCATAATATCAGAAGCAGATTTAACAGCATAAGAGACAGGTTCACTTATAATATCAGGCAGAGAGTCTTTAAGGTTATCTACCATAGTCTCCTCTTTGTCGTCAATATCTATCTCTTCTGAGATATCAGCCAACACCTCATCTATCTTATCCGTTGGAATTAAATCTGTCATTTTATCCCAAAAAGACTCATCATCATCTTTTGCATTTACCACTGTAAAAGTCATACACAAAATTATAACAGGTATTAGTATGTTTTTTATCATTTTCATTTTTTAGTCCTCTTATGCAGGATAATAACAAATTCTATTTGAAAAACACCTTTATTATAATTCTTATTCATAAATATTTCTTATATGCTTATTTTCTTACCATTTTTAAATAGTTCAAGGAGTCACCTGCTAGTAGCCAACCAGCCACCCCAGATGTTTATTCATTTGATACTCCATAATTTTTTTCTTATCAATCCAAATTTTAGGCTCTTTTAATATGCCATGAACCTCTCCATGAATCTCTTGCCCTTGCATTTTAATTTCGAAGTTAGAGTCAATTCTATCATCAATAAGATTAAGAGTGGTATCTGTTAGATAAACGTGACTCTTTCCATTATCAATTTTTAAACTAGAGGAGAATGTAGAGTTGTAGTATCCTGCTGAAAAAAAGCTTTTATCATATACCTCAGCTAACATATCTATCCCTGCTTTATCATATAACATCTGGGTCAATTCACTACTAACAAAACGAGTATCTCTTAGCTCTGTATTAACAATAATACTCTTCTCTTTTATATCAAAGTGTATCTTACCATCAATTTTAGATAAAAAAAGTATAGGATAAGAGAACTGCTTTAACAGACGTTCCAAAGATACCTCTTTTAATGTCACATCTATATGCTCTTTTTTATATAGATAAGATAACTCTCCTTCAAATTGATGGGTATAGCCATCTATCTCTATCGACCCATTATCTGTATTATAGACAAGTGTTCCATTGAGATCTAACGCCCCTTGATAGTTATGCTTTAGTATCTTCTCAAAATATGCCAAATTTTTCAAATGTACAGAGTAATCAACTTTAACTATTTTTTCACCATCATGATAATATCCATCTTTTAAAATAACTTCACCAATATCAGAACTAATATCTGCTACATATCTATACTCTACACCCTTAAAATCAATAGTTGAGTTTAAAATCAATGGAGTATCTTTTATTAAATTAGGAATAAAAGCATCTTGCATATAGATTTTTAACTGCCCCTCTTTTAGATATTTGGAAAAGTAGTCAAAATTGGCATAAATATCTACAGAACCACTTAGAAGACTCCTCTCTTTAAAAAATGTAAAAATCTTTTGACTATTGACCTTTTTCATCTGAACACTCATATCTTTGATTTCATAAGGAGTATTGACAAAACTATACTCTATATCTCCATCAAAAACTCTCCCCTCTCCTTTTATTAGCAGAGAAGAGAAAGAGCCTATAACTTCTCCATTCACATCAATAGTATCATTTAAATAAAACTCATTAAAATGAAAAGAGTCCCCTTTGAGATGATATTTCATCTCGATATTATACTGATTAAACTCACCTTTTAATGTGATATTAGCCCTGTTATTAACTTGTAATTCTATCTCTATATGAGGGTATTTTTCTAAGTTTAATGAGATAACTTCTATCTTATTGTAGGTCTTTGCAGAGAGGTAGTCTTCTATAAAATATCCTAAATTTTGATGACCACTATCGGTCTTCAAAAAATAGAAGATAATGAATACTCCCAAAAACAATACTCCAAAAAAATATTGCCAAAAAGTTCTCATAATATACCTTTAAAAGAGAAGAAAAGTCTATTTATCCTCTCTCTTATCCATCGCTTTTGTGTTGTCCATCAATACAGGAACAAAAAGAAGCGATACAAAAACAGCAGCTACTGTACCAGAGATAAGTGCCACACCTAAACCACCAAAAATAGGGTCACTAGCTAGTAGTGCTGAACCTAAAATAATAGCAACTGCAGTCAAAAATATCGGTATCGCCCGTGTAGCTGAAGCGTGTGCTATGGCTCTTTTTTTCTCTATGCCAAGCTCATTGATAAGACTCATAGCAAAATCAATAAGTAGCAGTGAATTCCGTGAGGAGATACCCATCAGTGCAATAAACCCAATCAAAGAAGTAGCTGTTAAAAAGAATGTCTCTGTTGTTACTAAATTGGCAACCCAATGCCCCAAAATAACACCAATAAGTGAGAGGAATGAACCACCCAAAATAATTCCACTTAGAGCAAAGCTTTTATAATAGATAACCAATAAGAAAAAGATAAGTACCAGAGCCGCAATAAAGGCCGCTCCCAAATCTCTAAAGGTATCCAAGGTCACTTTCATCTCTCCGTCCCAACGCAAAAGGAACGCCTCCCCTGTCTCTTTGTGGGTAAGTTCAAGGTCAAACATATAGGTTGAAAATGGGGCTGGTTTTACATCATACTCTTTTGAAAAGTACTCCAACATAGTTGCACGAGCATCAAGCAGTGGATATACCTGTGAGACATTGTCTGTCTCGGCTATAACATTAATCATACGGTTTAGATTTTTATGCATAATCGTAGGGATAGATTTTACTTTGACAATAGTTACAATATCAGAGACAGGAATCTGCTCCCCTATCCTATTCATAAGATTTAGTCGACTAATTTTTTTACGAATTGCCTCTGCATCATCTCCATATAGTTTTCTATTTTTGTTATCCAAAACCAAAAAGATAGGAATCTGTTTTAGACTATCTTTGGAGTTTTTAGTGGCAACTGACATTCCCTCAAATGCTAGGTATAGAATATTATTTAACTGCTCTATACCCAACTGCTCATCTGCAATCTTTTTAATATTAGGAATAAGTTTATATGTCTCATAGATATCATCAGAGAGAATATCTACATCAACCAAATCATCTGTATTGCTTAAAATATTGGCAACTTCAACTGAGAGTTTTCTGCTTTGATTAATATCTTCACCATGAACCTCTACCACAATCTGTGCCAAAGTAGGTGGTCCTGCTGGTTGCTCTATGAATTTAATAACACTACCTGGAACAGTAGTCTGACAATTAGCGTTAACAATAGGACGTATTCTGCTTACCATCAGAAATGAAGCTTCATCTCTACTCTTTACAGGAGTTAGATTTATCAATATTTCAGCAAGGTTTTCAGTTCGTTTCATAATAGAACCTTTTACCAAACCTGCATAATCCAAAGGAATTCCTTGTCCATAAAAGATAGAGATATCTAAAATCTCTTTTTCAGCTCTTAGCGTATCAACAATACACTGGGTTACTTGCTTGGTCTGTGTCATAGAGCTTCCTGTAGGTGTATCTACATAAATAGAGAAAGTTGTGGCACTCTTACCTGGTAACATTCGCGCCAATACTCCACCTGAGGGAAACATCAAGAGTGAGCCAAAAAATGCCAAAATAGTCAAAAGTATTACCATATTTTTTCTAAACTTACTGCTTAAAATCCAAAAGATTAAATCTTCAAACTTTTTCATCTACTTCTCCTCTTTTTTACTGTCATCATTTATCTCTTCACTCTGCTCTATCTCTTTTGGTCTAGTAGAAACAGGCTTTTTCAAAAGTTTCAAACTTAAATATGGTGTAAATATATAAGCAATAACCAGTGACGCAAAAAGAGCAACAGGCACATTATAAGGAATAGGTTTCATAAATGACCCCATCATTCCCCCAACAAATGCCATTGGTACCATAGTCATAATAATAGCCAATGTAGCGATATTGGTAGGAGCTCCAACTTCATCTGTAGCCTCGATGAGTATCTCTTCCATCTCCCTCTCTCCTGCGTCTGATGCATGTAGATGACGATGTATATTCTCAATAACAATAATCGCTGCATCTACTAGCAGACCCAAAGATAGCAAGAACGCAAATAGCGTAATCCTGTTCATAGTCTGTCCTGTCATATGAGCAATAAATAGTGTAATTGCCAAAATAGCAGGAACAGAAAAAGTGACAATTAACGACTCTCTCCAACCCAAAGCAAATACTAACATAAGTGCAATAATAATAATAGTAATAAGTAGGTGATGCATTAATTCATCAACTGCCTCATTGGCTCTCTCACCATAGTTTCTAGTTATCTTATACTCAATCCCAAGCTCTGCAAACTCACTATTGTGTTTCTCAATAAGTGCAATGATATCTTGTGCCACAAAAACAGCATTTGTTCCTGCTAGTTTAGAAGCTGTAAGCGTAATTTGAGATACACTCTTACTTAACGCTTTAGAGGTATCATTATCAGGTCTATAGATAAACTCTACATCTTGAAAATTTTGATCATCAATACCTCTTTGTACATCAGCAATATCTTTAAGATAGAGTGGTTTGTCCCGATAGCGTGAAACCATGATATTTTTAATATCCTCTATACCATTAATAGCATGTGCCATTCCAAACACAATCAATTTATCAGCATCTGTACGACCTTTGATATTGGGAACATCAGCAGAGAACTGCTTGATTGCCATCATAACTTGTCCCATAGAGAGATGATAACCTGTTAGCTTGTCAATATTTACTTTGACATTATACTGTTCAAGATGAGCTCCATGTAGCTTTGTTTTTGCCACATTATCAATACCATCAATCTCACGGTCCAACTCACGTATCTTTTGAGTAAACTCAATAAGAGATAGTGGAGAATCCTCTGTTTGATAAAAAGCAGCACTAACAATAGGAACATCAATATCAATATCAAAAGGCTTAATTACAGGTTGCATCACCCCTTTTGGCATCTCATCCATATTCTGCATAACTTTATCATAAAGTTTGAGGTTAGAATCTTCTCTATTCTCCCCAATATGATACATAACATTGACTATTCCTACATTATCCATAGACATACTATAGACATGCTGAATTCCTTGAATCTCTCGAAGCTTTGTCTCCAATGGACTAGAGATGATATTCTCAACCTCATAAGGTGTAGCACCTGGCATAGCCACAATAATACCACCACCAGAGATAGCAATCTGTGGGTCTTCCTCCCTTGGCATGGTATTTAATGAAATCAAACCTAGTGCCAAAATGACAATCCCTAAAACAGCTGTCAATGGATTTTTTAAAAAAGATTCCCCCAACTTCCCAGCAACATCTTTAACGACATAAGGTTCTCTCTTTATATTACTACTCATTATTATCCTTTTTAAGCAATATTATTTATGAAGGAGTATATCCTATATAGACTTGAATTTATAATATAAATAGTTAATTATATCTTATATAAAAGTATTTTGGACGGTAAATGCTCAGGGTTAGTATATATAAATCAAAAGAGATATGAGAAAAATATGAGAGAGGATTTTATATGTAAATTAGACTTTAATATTTCTTAAAAAACAAAAGCCTAATTTTATTAAACTATAATTTTAGACTACAGCTTCAAGAGTGTAATTCCTAGTCCTGACTCTAAGCCTTTTTTTTCGCCTCTAAATAAAAAAAATGATACAAAAACAAATATAACACCAATCACTAAACTTCCTAGTTCCATTACAAACTCCTTCAAATGAATATTTTAACTAATATATATATATTATAATGAATATTTTTTTAAAAAAAAATTAAAGTGTCACGATTTGTCACAACTATAAAAATAGTATAAACTAGTAAATTTAAATTATTATTTTTATAAATTTTAAAGATAAGTGAGCTTCCCATAAAATAGGGAAACTCGGAAGGGGTGTAACTATACGAGTTCGATAATTGCCATTGGTGCGGCATCACCTCTACGCATACGTGTTTTGATGATTCTTGTATATCCACCATTACGCTCTGCATACTCAGGTGCAATCTCTGTTACTATTTTATTGGTACAAACTTTATCTTGTAGCAATGCAAAAACAGCTCTATGTGCATTTTCGCCACTTGCTGCTTTTGTAATTAGTTTTTCAAAATGTCTACTAAGCTCTTTTGCTTTTGGAAGAGTAGTTTCAATTCTTCCTGCTTTAATAAGAGCGATAGAGAGATTTTTCAATAGTGCCGCTCTGTGAGCAGAGGTTCTGCTCAGTTTACGGTATCCATGCTTATGTCTCATTTATCTTCCTTTCGTTCTGAGCTTTCTTTTAACTGCTCTATTTTCTTTATAAGACTCATTCTTGTATTGTCTGGTAGTTCAAAATCTTCACCATAACCAAGCGTCTCTAAACAATCTGCTATCTCATCAAGTGATTTTTTTCCAAGGTTTTTAATGTTTCTAATCTCATTAGCACTCATCAGTATCAACTCCCCTAAGTACTTAATACCTGACCTGTCCAATGAGTTAAATGAACGTGCACTCAACCCTAAAGCATCAATCTGGTCTAAATAGACTTTAATCTCAATATCATCATTGCTTCGCTTAACAGGCTTCGCATTGATTTCAACATCAAGAACTCCATTAAATACAGAGAGTTGTTTATACATTGTCTCCAACGCATTGGTAAAAGCATTAACAGGTGAAACCTGACCATCTGTTTCAATATCAAAAGTAATCTTCTCATAGTTAGGATTATCTTCAACCAAAACATTTGCAATCTCATAGTTACACTTTTTTACAGGTGTAAAGAAAGCATCAAGAGAAATAGCATCAGTTGCTACATCATCTCGTAGGTCTTCACTCTGAACATATCCTAAACCTTGTGCAATAACCACGGTAAAGTTTAAAACAGCGTCTTCATTAAGTGTTGCTAAAAATGTCTCAGGATTGACTATCTCTACTTCATCTGTTATCAAATCAGCAGCTGTAATCTCTATTGGACCTTTAAAGCTATAAGTAACTTCTTGTCTCTCAACACCCTCTTGTAGTTTAAAACGGATATTTTTAAGATTGATAATAAACACGGCAACATCTTCATGCATACCACGAACACTATCAAACTCATGTGCTGCACCCTCTATTTTGATAGAGATAGGAGCATAGCCAACAGAAGAGCCTAAAACAAGTCTTCTTAACGGGTGTGCAAGGGTGATAGCATAACCACTCTCAAAAGGATAGGCAATAACTTCAGATCGGTTCTCACCAAGTTCATTAACTTCCACATTCTCTGGAAGTGATGGTGCTACTTTAATTTTTTTCATTCTTTGCCTTTTCTGATTAACTACTACTTAGAGTAAAGTTCAACGATTAAACGCTCTTCTACTGGGATTTTGATTTCATCTCTCTCTGGAATTCTTGAAAAAATACCAAAAAGTTTCTCTTTTTCAACATCTACCCACTCGACCATACCAGTTTGGTTGGTAAGCTCCATAGCTCTCACTACTTGTGTATTTGCTTTAGATTTTTCTCTAATCTCAATTTTTTGACCAACTTTTACTCTAAATGATGGAATATCAACTCTCTTACCATCAACAAGAATATGTCCGTGGTTTGTAAGTTGTCTTGCAAATCTTCTAGTTGTTGCAAAACCCATTCTATAAACTACGTTATCAAGTCTCTGCTCAAGAAGTTGAATAAGGAGTGAACCTGTATTTCCATCTTGTCTTTTAGCCTCTTTAAAAAGAGCTCTAAATTGTTTTTCACTGATACCATACATGAATTTAGCTTTTTGCTTCTCTTGAAGCTGCTCACCATATTCACTTAATTTTGTTCTACGTTGACCATGTTGCCCTGGTGGGTATGGTCTCTTTTCTAAAGCTGATTTACCTGCTAGTCTTCTCTCACCTTTTAAACCGAGATCAACACCAAGTCTTCGCTCTAGTTTTTCAACTGGACCTCTATATCTTGCCATCTGTTTACCTTTAAATTATTCTATTTAATTATAAGTAATCACGTTAGTGATTAAACTCTTCTCTGTTTAGGTGGTCTACAACCGTTGTGTGGTAGTGGAGTAATGTCTTTTAACCAAGTTACTCTAATACCTTCCGTTGCACCAATCGCTTTAACAGCAGTATCTCTACCAGAACCTGGACCTTGAACTTTAATTCCAAGCTCCTTAATTCCATGCTCCATAGCTTTTGCCATTGCATCTGCTACAGCTTCTGTTGCTGCAAATGGAGTTGATTTCTTGCTTCCTTTAAATCCTAAAGAACCAGCAGAGCTCCAAGCAAGAACATTTCCCATCTCATCAGTAACTGTAACTACTGTATTGTTAAAGGTAGCAGTAACGTATGCAACACCTCTAGCAATATTCTTTTTTGCTTTTTTCTTAGCCATTAATCAATCCTCGCTTATGCTGCGCCAACAGTTTTTCTTTTACCCTTACGAGTTCTAGCATTTGTTTTGGTCTTTTGACCTCTACATGGAAGACCACGTCTGTGTCTAATTCCTCTATAAGAACCTAAGTCCATAAGACTTTTGATATCCATAGTAACTTTTTTTCTAAGATCACCTTCAACCATGAAGTTCTCTTGGATTTCATTACGAATAGCAGCTACCTGAGCACCTGTTAATTCGAAAATTCTTGTATTGTAATCAATACCTGTAACATCCAGAATTTTTCTTGAACTATGTAAACCTACTCCGTAGATATAAGTTAGTCCATACTCAACTCTTTTTTTCTTTGGTAAATCAACACCTGATATACGTGCCATGCTTATCCTTGTCTCTGTTTATGTTTTGGATTTTTGCAGATTATTCTAACGATACCTTTTCGTTTGATTATCTTACAATCATCACACATTTTTTTTACTGATGGTCTAACCTTCATTGGTTACTCCTAAAGTGTGTTTTTGCACCTATATTTGCGTCATGGTTGGATAGAAGATAGCTCACAAAATGAGCTATTATCCAACCAACTCTTATATAATCAGTGCGAATTATATAAAAATTCTTCACGCAGTACCAATTATGGTAATCGCCTAAACCTAGATTTAGGTCGCGAATATTAACAAAAAATGTGTTAGATAGTGCTTAGTATCCGATATTTTATTTGACATAACTACAAATATAACGCTATATTTCCAAAAGAATAAACATATTCTCACACAAGCAATGTTTAATATAAAAAACTTAAACTAAATTTAATTAAAAATAGAAACATAAACTATAAGGAAATATC
>OBIK01000054.1_pt1 | contig 13521 bp, 13 predicted proteins | sample 1496171 | NCBI WGS metagenome assembly OBIK01 (sample SAMEA3367191, study PRJEB22510) | hydrothermal vent metagenome | biome: marine hydrothermal vent; material: sea water | place: Cayman Islands | collected 2012-01-19 | depth 2308 m | reverse complement strand
TGGAGTTTGTTTGGGAGTATAAGATAGTTCCTTTGTTGGAAGAGTATTTTTATGGGGATGAAGATGGGCTTGGTGAAATTTTAAAATTGAAAGATGGAACTATTGAAAAAAGAGAGATTTAAAGAGAGCCAAGTCAAAGTTTTATGGTTGATAATCTGGATGAGGTAAAAAGAAGAAGAGAAAGCGAAGCAATGTAGCTACTACTCTTATCTTATTTTATCTCTTTTATAATACTTTCAAACAAAGTTAAAATTTTTTTGGGTATAATCTCAAACTTTTTAAAAGCAGGGGATTTATAATATCTCTATAAGATTAATTAATGAAGGGTTTGCAATGTACGCAATCATTAAAGCAAGTGGTCAACAATTTAAAGTTCAAGAGGGTGATATCATCTGTTTTGACAAGATGAGTTTAGAGCCAAAAGCAGCAGTAGAATTTAAAGAAGTTCTAGCATTAGACAATGGTGAATTAACTGTAGGGACTCCTTTTGTAGAGGGTGCTGTGGTTAAAGGTGAGGTGATTAACGAAGGTAGAGACAAAAAAGTTATCATCTATAAAAAAAGAAGAAGAAAAGATTCAAAACTTAAAAGAGGTTTCAGAAGAGACTTTACTAGAGTTAGAATTACATCTATAGCATAAGGAGCATAATATGGCACACAAAAAAGGTCAAGGTTCTACACAGAATAACCGTGATTCAGCTGGTCGTAGACTGGGTGTTAAGAAATATGGTGGGGAAGCAGTAATCCCTGGAAATATCATTATCAGACAAAGAGGAACAAAAGTTCACGCTGGTACTGGTGTTGGTATGGGAAAAGATCATACGATTTTTGCACTTATTGAAGGTGTTGTTCAATTCTCAAACGTTGCACGTGGTAAAAAAAGAGTTTCTGTAGTACCTGCATAAGCTTTCTCTTCAAGATGAGTCTTTTTAGGACTCATCTATTTTCACTCTATCCCCCTTTTTAACATATTTAAGATTTTCGATAAATTTCCTTATATTTATTACAAATAAATGATATTATTCATTTAAAAAAGTTTAAGATGACAAGTAATCAACTCTATATGACCCAAGCCCTAAAAAAAGCATGGGAGTATCAACTAAGAACCTATCCAAACCCTGCTGTGGGTGCATTGATTTTGTATGACAATACAATAGTAGCTTTAGAAGCTCATCAAAAAGCAGGAACTTCTCATGCTGAGGTTTTAGCGTTTATATCAGCCTATGAATATATGCAGCAAAGTAAAATAGATTTTGATAGATTTGATGCCCAGAAGGCTCATGCATTTTTATATGCTCTACCTAAAGGTTTTTTTTCAGATGTGATTGTGTTTGTTACTTTAGAACCTTGCTCTCATGTGGGGAAAACTCCTTCATGTGCCTCTTTGTTGAGCCATTTGCAACCTAAAAAAGTTATTGTGGCAACGCTTGACTTAGTAGAGGGACACAATGGAGGAGTCATGCGACTTAAAGAGCATGGAGTAGAGGTTGAAGTAGGTGTTTGTCAAAAAGAAGCGATTGAGCTTTTAGAGCCATTTTTAATTTGGCAAGAACGAGCTTTTGTTCTTTTTAAAATAGCACAAACATCAAATGCCAAGATTGGAGGGGGATATTTAAGCTCTAAGGCAGCTTTACGCCATGTACATCAGCTTCGTGCTGTTTGTAGTGAAATGCTCATAGGTGGTAATACCGTACGGATAGATAGACCAACGCTTGATTGCCGTTTTACAGATGATACAGCTCCGAGTATTATCATCTATGCAAAAGAGGATAATTTTGATAGAACTATCCCACTCTTTTTAGTTAAAAATAGAGAGGTAAAGGTTCAGTCTAAACTGGATTTCTCTCAACCATCTTTTATCTTAATAGAGGGTGCAGAGGGGATGTTAAATGCTTTAAAAGATAAAATAGATTGGCTTTTACAATATCAAACCCCTAAGCTCTCTTCTCATACTTCAGCTTACAATGTAGATATGGAATTGGAGTTCTTATTTCAAGACCAAATAGATATAGATTTATTATTGTGGAGTAGGGTTATTTAAAAAATAAGTAAATATGTTATAGAGCTAAAATAACTCATTGGCTATAATAGCAGTAATAGATTTTTTGCATAATCTACAAAATATAGCTTATGCAAGAAGTCTAATAAAATATGGAGCATGTACCCTTTGGAAACTCAAATAGATAAAAAAGAGAAACAAGATAAAATTGTAGGGATGTTTGATGACATCGCTTCAACTTATGATTTAGCAAACAGAGTCTTAAGCATGGGCATTGACAAGCAGTGGCGAAGAAAAGGTTGCAATAAGGCTTATGAAATTTTAGCAAATAAAGAGATAGTACAAATCACAGACGTTGCTTGTGGAACAGGTGACCTGCTCATGTACTGGCATGAGTATGCAAAAAAACATAAAGTCTCAGTCGCTAAATATGTAGGTATAGACCCATCAGTAGGCATGTTAGAGGTTGCTAGAAAAAAAATAGATTTTGCTGAGTTTAAAGAGGGTAAAGCACAAGCATTGCCCGTTGAAGATAGCTCAACAGAAATTATCTCTATCTCTTATGGTATTCGTAATGTTGTTGATAGAGTAGAAGCACTTCAAGAGTTTTACCGAGCATTAAAACCAGGTGGATTGGTGGTGATTTTAGAGTTTACAAAACAGGAAAAGTCTGGATTTATCTCTAAAGTAGTAGATTTTGGAATGAAAAAAATATTACCTAGAATAGGGGGGCTTATTTCTAAAAATTACGCTGCGTATAAGTATTTACCAGATTCTATAGAAGAGTTTTTAACAACAGAAATGTTAGAAAAAGAGCTGGAAGTTGCTGGATTAAAAATGAAATATACAAAAAGTTTTTCAATGGGAATTTCAACTCTATTAATTGCTCAAAAACCTTTGTTAAATTAATAATACAAACACTTCATAACCCATAAGATGGATTTTTTGTGTTATAATTTTTCAAATAAATACCCAAATATAAAGGATATAAAATGTGTATATTTTGTAAAATAGTCAACAATGAGATACCCAGTAATAAAGTTTTAGAAAATGATGATTTCTTAGCATTTCATGACATGTACCCAAAAGCTCCCATTCATATTTTAGTTATTCCAAAAAATCATGTGGATTGTTTTCAAGATTTAAAACCTGAGACCATGGCTGGAATGACATCTTTCATTCAAGAAGTAGCAACGTTGGTTGGTATTGATAAATCTGGATACAGGCTTATTACTAACAATGGAGACGATGGAGGTCAAGAGGTGAAACATGTACACTTTCATTTATTGGGTGGTGCAAAATTACCTTTTAAACATTTAACAGATGAAACACAGAAAAATCTTTAGGGTCGCTAGAGGTATCAATAGAACTTAGGAAAATAAAAAATGACATTAGAACAACTAGATAAACTCTACGGTTTACAAACTTATAACCGTAACTATACTAATTTTGTAAAAGGTGAGGGTTCAACACTTTTTGCTGAAAATGGTGATGAATACATTGACTTTGCCTCAGGTATCGCTGTAAATTCTTTGGGACACAATAACCCTACTTTGGTAAAAGCCATTCAAGAGCAAGTAGCAAAAATTATTCATATTTCAAATTTGCAAATCATTGAACCACAGGCAAAGTTAGCAGAACAAATTTGTACTCTAGCCAATTATGACGGAGCAGTTTTCTTTGCTAACTCAGGTGCTGAAGCCAATGAGGGAGCCATTAAAATAGCGCGTAAATATGGCGAGATAAATTTTGATGAAAAGCGTTATAAAGTCATCACGCTAAAGCATTCGTTTCATGGACGTACCATTACCACAGTAAAAGCAACAGGACAGGCGCATTTTCATACGCCAAACTTTTCACCTTATCCTGATGGATTCTCTTATGTAGATGGGTTAGATGCCATATATGGAGCTATAGATGAGGAAACTGTAGCTGTAATGATTGAGCTTGTACAAGGTGAAGGTGGGGTTCACCCTTTTGAGAAAGAAGCGATTCAAAAACTTGAAAAGCATCTGAAAGAGAAAGATATTTTACTTATAGTAGATGAGGTTCAAACAGGGATTTATCGTACAGGTAAGATGTTGGCTTCAAATATGTACGAAATAAGTCCAGACATCATCACCATGGCAAAAGGTTTAGGTGGTGGTGTTCCCATCGGTGCTGTGATGACAAAACACAAAGATGTTTTAGTTGCAGGTGACCATGGCTCTACTTTTGGAGGAAACTACCTTAGTACACGAGCAGGACTAGCCGTACTTGAAGTTTTATCTGAAATGCATCAGAACGGTCAACTGCTTGAAACATTGGCATACTTTACAGTTAAACTTCAAGAGATGGCTTCTAAGTATTCAAATCTATTTACGCAAGAAGTAGGTTTAGGTCTCATGCGAGGATTAAGAGCAAAAGATAATGAAACCATGAAAGCAGTACTGTCTAACTGTATGGAAAATAAACTGATAGTACTTCCAGCAGGACGAAACACGGTGCGTTTTTTACCAGCATTAACCATTACAGTAGATGAGATAGATGAAGGATTTAAACGTTTTGAAAAAGCTATTTCTTCTATCTAGTTTTTTACTTTGTACTTTAGAGGCGAACAATGAATTGAGTGATATCTTGTCGCAAGATAAATCTCAACTTTTAAAGTACCAAAGTGAACAAAACAATGTGCAAACGCATCAATTAGAAAACTCATGGATAAACCCTGTGATGTTGCAGTACTCTAAAAACTACTCAACACAATTTGGTAGCACCACTAACACGCAACAGTTTATTGTCTCCATTGACCAACCTGTTTTTAAAATGGGTGGAATTTGGGCTGCTGTAAAGTATGCTAAAGCTTTAGGAAAAGCTAATGCTTTAGACATCGAGCTTCAAAAACGGCAGTTAATCTCTCAAGCACTTACCATTTTGTTTAATCTTAAAAAATCAAAGTTGCAGTTGGAAAAATTAAATTTTATGATTGAGAATGATAACCTAGATATACAGATACAAAAAGAGAGCTTCGAAGAGGGGTTAAGTAACCGAAGCCTTTATGACCAAGCCTTGCTAAAACGAAATCAAGACATCACGTCAAAGTTGGAATTAGAATTAAACATTGCAAAGTTAGAAAATGACTTTTCACTTTTGTCAGAACATAATCCTCATACCCTAACGCTTCCAAATTTTTCCATGATAGAGAAGAGCCGTTATATGGAAGAACAGTTAGAGCTAAAGCGTGACAGTTTGAGGGTTACTGAGAAAAAACATAACAAATACATGACACTTACAAAATACTTACCCGAAATTTCGATTAATGGACGTTACACCGATGAAGATTTAAATCCATTGTTTGCCTCACCAGGTTCAAGAATTAAAGAGCAATATTATAACTATGGATTTAAAGTAACTTTGCCCATAAGTATCAACAGCTTTAATGATATTCAAACCTCTAAGATAGAGTATTTAAATGCTCAAATAACATTAAATGAAAAGAAAAAAACTTTAGCAAACAACTTTAAACTGGCTCAGAAACGTTTAGAACTTATCGACAAACAAATAGCACTTTCAAAAGATGACATGAGACATTACGAAAGTATGTTAAGTACAGCCCAAGACCAAGAAGCCTTAGGTGACAGAACCACACTTGATACACAGATAGTCGCCAACTCTGTAAAAGTACGAGCGCTTGACCAAGAGATTTATAAAGTAGATGCTCAGATAGAGCTTTTAGGGCTTTATGTTAATGTCGCTGATGCGATGTAACAATATTTTTAGAAAAGGAAATAGGTTATGATAATCTACATACACGGTTTTGGAAGTTCAGGTAAAGGTGGTAAATCTTCAGAATTTAGAAAATATTTTGAAGCTAAAAATATTCGTTTCATAGCCCCATCACTCTCTTACATTCCAGAGTTAGCCATAGATACTTTAGAACAACTCATTAACTCTTATGATGAACCTATTACACTTATTGGCTCTTCTTTAGGTGGATTCTTTTCTATCTATTTAGCAGAGAAGTATGGCTTAAAAGCAGTACTCATAAATCCAGCTGTTGACTCTTCTAAAACATTAAAACGGGTTATCAACAAGTTAGGGGTGGCTAAAAACTATTTTGATAACAGTACTTTCTCTTGGAATGAATCGCATGTGGAGATGTTAAAAAACTATAGAACAACAGAAATAAAAAATGGGGAGTATCTACTTTTTTTACAAACAGGAGATGAGGTTTTAGATTACAAAGAAGCTTTAGAGAAACTCCCCAATGCCATAACGGTAGTAGAAGAGGGTGGAACGCATCCTTATGAGGGGATAGATAGGCATTATGAGCAGATATTGGGGTTTGTTTCGTAGAGGCATTATATGATGTAGGGGTCGATAAATCGATCCTACAGTTTTTTAGTCATTGAAATGTAAAAGCCCAAACCTCTTAATAAACTCATCATCTATATCAATCAACCCACGTTCTTGTAAAGAATCAAGTACTTCTTTCGTACAATAGGTATCTCCAGGCCATTCGCGTTCAAATCCATCTACTTTTGACTTGTTTGTTCCATCTACAGCAATGAAAGGTTCAAGAATGATGTCTCTTTTTGCATCTATGTTGTTAACTACTCTCCAAAGAAGCATATAGGGGTTGTCAATTTGATTGTTCTCTTTATCAACGATAATGAGTAGTTTGATATGCTCTTTTAGAGGATGTAGTTTGGCGATGATATTTTGCATGGATTGAACTTTGTTGACCATAATGAGACAAATAGGGTTTTTTGTCTCTGTAAAGTATTGTTTTAAATCTAAGATGTTCTCATCTATCTCTTGCATCTTTTCAAGTAGGCTCTTGTCTGAGATTAAATTTTCAACGCCATTTTCTACTTCTTTGTCGGTGGCATCAACGCCTAGTTTTCCACCTACTAACGTTTCGTTGGCTGTGTGGTCAAGGGCATCTATGATTCCTTGGGTAATGAGGATTTTCTTTGGGTCGAGTCTATTTAAGATGTATTCTGTAATGGCTTCGTGATTTGAGAGTTCTGGTGCATCTTCATTGACAAATATGGCATGTTTGACAAAGCTCATTTGACCCACACCCCAAAAGGCATGCATGAACTGTTGTGCGTGACCTTTGTAGAGGGTTTGCATCTTTCCTAGTATTAGGTTATGGAAAACGCCATTTTCAGGCATATAGTAGTCTATGAGGTCTGGAGCCATTGGTTTTAGCATTGGTAAAAATATTCGCTCCGTTGCCCAACCCATGTATTTGTCTTCGAGTGGGGGTTTTCCAACTACAGTGGCTTGAAATACTGGTTTCTCTTTCATGCTGATGCTTTCTATCTCCATGACAGGGTAAGGCTCTTTTAGGGTGTAGTACCCTGTGTGGTCACCAAAAGGACCTTCGATTTTCATTTCGCTTGGGTCTACAAAACCTTCGATGACAATGTCAACATCTTTGGGAATATAAATGTCATTTGTGATGGATTTAACAAGTTGTGCTTTTTTTCCTCGTACAAAACCATAAAGAAGCATTTCAAACATTCCATGAGGCATGGGGGCTTGTCCACACCAAATGTAGAGTGGGTCACCACCAATGGCAACGCTGACAGGCATTTTTTTTCCTGCTTTTTGGTACTGGTCAAAAAAGTGAGAAGCATCTTTATGAATTTGCCAGTGCATTCCTAAATGGGTTTTGTCATATTGTTGTAAACGGTACATACCAAGGTTTTGCATTTGACCATCAAGGCTTTGAGTATAGACTTGCCCCATGGTAATGAAAGGCCCACCATCTTCTTCCCATGTTTTTAAAATGGGTAGTTTGTCTAAGTCAACTTCATTTTTTGGAATGATGATTTGTTGACATTCACCTTTTTGTTTTGAGCGTTTTGGAAATACATTTTTAAGTGCAAAGAGTTCGGGCAACATTTTGAGTTTGTTTAGTAGACCTTTGGGAGGTTTGAGTTTAAGAAGTTTGTCAATGCCTTGTGCTACTTTGTCTGGGTGTTTGTCAAATATTTTTTCTGTTAACGCTTTGTTTGCAAAAATATTCATAAGAACAGGCATGTCATACTCAACACCTAAACGTTTATTGATAGGTTTTGTGAAGAGAATAGGGCGAGAATCTTCTTTTTTCACTTCTACATAAGCAATGTGAGGGATTTCTAGTTCTACATCTAGGGGTTCATCTATGACTTTTAAGTTTCCGTTGTCTTTTAGCCATTGTACTACGTCTTGCATTATTACTCCCGATATATTGTAATGGTGCGTTAGAAAACAGCACCCTACGATTTTATGGGAGTATTATAGCTTTATTTTTGAACTTCTGCTACTACTACGCCTCTAAATTCACCGAGTTTAAAGTGTGTTGCAAGGTCTGTAGGGTAACTACTTATTAGCATTTGTTTTAAATCTTTAGAAATGTTTGTTCCATGACAAGCCAGACAAGGCTGTTTCATGTCTAGTGCTTTATAAACACGATAATGTGTAGGCATCTCAACAACCAATGGCTCTTTGAAATTGTTAGAAGCTAAAAAACGCTCCATAACTATGGTATCAGTAGCATCTGGTTTATTTTTTTCATTTCTATATTTGAGTGCTGTTCTTCTAATTTTTGTATTTGGAGATACAGCGTTGTAGTCATTTGTCATGCTTTGTGCCATTGAAGTACAACCACCCATTGCTGTTTTAAAGGTAGGGTCACTTTTTATGAGACTCATAAGGGTTGGTTTTAATGTTCCCATAAAACTAGAGATATGCATTATCCCTTGTTTTTTAATTTTTGTATTATCATTGATATAATTAACTGTAGTTGTATCTAAATTATTAATTTGAGTAGAAACAGTTTCTGTCGTTTCTATATTTGTATTGGGTTTATTACTACAAGCAGTGTATATTAAAGGTGTAAGTAGTGCAAGTGTTATAATTTTTTTCTTCATGGTCGTCTCTCTATTTAATTTTTTTTATAAGTATAACTATTTAGATAAAACCATTAGCTTAATTTTACTCTTGACTTTAACACCGATTTTAATACGGTTGAGTTTTACTTTTTTGTTCGCATGCCATAAGATTTTTCCATCTTTAACTTTGACTTTTGTCCAGCCATTGTTTGAGATAAAAATATCTGCTGATTTAATGCTTTTGTCTTTTAGTGTCACTTCAACTGTTTTTACTATTTTGTTTTTAGGATAAATAGAGGGCTGTTGAAAGCTAACCCCACAAAGCTCTTGAAATCTAAGATATAATTTAAAATCATTGGCATTAGAGCCTACAACAGCAGAACGGTCAATGTCATTGGCATCTGAACAGACACCTTGAACAGCTCCAATATTTTGGTTAAATATCGCTTTGAAACCATAAGCTTGAATGACTTTGGAAACTCTGTCATCATACTCACCATAAGGGTAGACAAAGAGGTTTGGTTCATAGTTTAGATGTTTTTTCATAAGGGCTAAACCTTTATCCATATCTGCTTTAATCTCTTCATTACTCATTTGTCCAAAGTGTCCATGTCCATAGCTATGAAATTCTATGTCACCATATTTTGCAATGGTTTTTAATTGTTTCCATGAGACATAATCTTTGTAGTTTTTTTCTGTATATTTGACAGCGATAAAAAGAGTAAAAGGGTAGTTATACTCTTTAAAAACAGATAAACCATGAGTATAGAAACTTTTAAAGCCATCATCAATGCTAAAGGCTACCCATTTAGAAGGTACTTCTTCATTGTTATTTACCTTGGTAATTATATCTATAAGGGGTACAACTTTGTAGCCATTTTTTTTGAGATAATTAAACTCTTTACGAAGTTCTTTAGTTGAAATATTGGTTGTGGGGTAACGTGTGTCATCAAAACGATGATAGACAAAAATATGCCCATCTGCTAAAAGAAGATAGGGAGACAAAAGTAAAAAGAGGAGGAGGATTACTTTTGTCATCTTTTACTTTTTAGTCCATTTGTTTACGTAGAAAAGTTGGGGTATCTAGGTCGTCTTCATTTGAAGAGTTATATCCACCAACAACTTTTTGTGTACTTCTAGTATTTAGTACTGAACCTCGAATAGGTTGTCTAAGTGTTGCTGTTGTATTATTTATAGTTGTTTCTTCAGATTTAGTAGGTAATTCAATATCCGATGGATCTTCAAAACCTGTTGCAATAATGGTTAGTTTTACTTGATCTAAAGGAATATCTTCAGAGGTTGTTGTTCCAAAAATAATATTTGCATCTTCATCTGCATTTTCTTCTACAATATCCATTGCCTCTGCAATTTCAGCTAATGGATAGTCTGGATGAATGTGAAAATGAACCAAAATACCCATTGCCCCATCGATTGATAAGTTATCAAGTAATGGAGATTCAATAGCCGTTTTTGCTGCATCATAAGCTGCAGAGTTTCCTTGGCTCTCACCAACACCCATAAGTGCTAAACCTCTATGGCTCATGACTGTTTTGACATCAGCAAAGTCAAGGTTAATGTCATTGGCTCCATGAGAAAGAATAACGTTTGAAATACCACCGACAGCTTGTGAAAGAACAGAGTCAACAAGTCTAAAACTGTCTCTCATACCAAGGTTTTTCTCCACAATAGAAAGCAGTCTTTCATTGGGAACAACAATAATAGAATCAGATTCTTTTTTAAGTTCCTCTAGCCCAGCTTTTGCCAGTCTTTGTCTTTTTCTACCTTCAAACTTAAAAGGACTGGTAACAATAGAAACAGTTAATGCCCCAACTTCTTTTGCAGCAGCAGCAATAACAGGGGCAGCACCTGTCCCTGTCCCACCACCTAAACCAGCAGAGATAAATACTAGGTCAGCACCCTCAAGCATGGTTTTAATTGAATCAAAACTCTCTTGTGCCGCTTCAGCTCCAACTTCTGGTTTCATACCAGCGCCTAAACCTTTAGTAGAATTAATACCAAGTTGCATTTTATAAGGTGCTATTGAAGCTTCGAGTGCTTGTGCATCGGTATTAGCGACAATAAGGTCAATTCCTTCAATACCTTCTCTAATCATGTGGTTAATCATGTTTCCACCACCACCACCTACACCGATTGCTTTAATCTTAGCTCCATGTATGCCAGCTGTTGATTCTGTTATATTAAATTCTTCCATACCACTCATTTATATTCTCCTCTTTCTAAAAGATTTTTTTTGCCCAATCCATAAAGTTGTCTAGTGGGTTGTTTTGATTTTTTTGTTGTTCTTGACTTAAATCTTTAAATAAATCAACATCATTATTTTTGATCTCATCAAATGATGGGGTCGATACTGAAATTTTTGGTTTTGCTTGTCTATTTAAATCTTGAAAAGCTGTAATATCTTGAATAGACTCTCTTCCTTGATACTCTTTAGAGTGTAGCATAGTTTTACTACCTTCTAACTCATATTCAGTATGTTTACCAGATTCATAATAAAGTAATCCAATCACAGTTGAAAATTCAGGAGAGTTGAGTGCTTCTGAAATATTCGAGATATTGCTGGGTTGTCCAATTCGAATAGGAATATTGGGGATTAGTGCCTGTGCCAATTCTCTAGTTCCCTCAATAAGAGTCATTCCTCCAGTTAAAATGATACCTGCACCCAATTGGTTTTTTAATTTACTTTTTTCTAAAATATTATCTAAAAGAATAAGTGTCTCTTCCATTCGACTGTAAACAATATTATGTACAATATCCAGTGAAACAAGATTTAGGTTTTTTTCATCACCTATAATAGAAAGCTTAACCTCTCCAGCTTCATGTTCAAGTAAAGAACCTTTTGCAATTTTTAAATCTTCTGCAACATCTAAAGGTGTGTGTAATGCAATTGATAAATCATTGGTTATATGATTAGAACCTACAGATAAAAAACCATTATATTGAATGGAGTTTCCTACATGTACAATTAGATTTGAAGTCTGTCCACCAAGGTCTATAACAGCAACGCCTCGTTCTTTATCATTGTCTGATGTGACAGCAAGAGCAGAAGCATATCCAGACAATACAACTTTTGAAATTTCAATCCCTGCTGCATGAACAGCTTTTTTAAGATTACCAAGATTTGATTTACCTGTAATAATAATATGGGTATCAACTTCCATTCTATTAGCATTCATACCATTTGGGTCTTCAATAAAATCTTGTTCATCGATTTTAAACTTATAAGGCAATACATGTAAAACATCAAACTCATTAGGGATATTTGCATTATATAGAGCAGTTTGCATAACACGATTTATTTCATTGATTGAAATTTCTTGGTTGGGGATATTTACAACACCTGAGGATTTAATACTTTTAACATAAGCACCAGAGATAGAAATGGTTGCTGTTGTAAGATTAATACCTGCTACACGTTTAGCATCTTCTACTGCATCTTTAATGGAACGTGAAGCCAACTCAATGTTTGAGATGGCACCTTTTTTAATACCTTGTGATTTACTAATACCATGACCAGCAATTTGCATTTGACCATCTTTTATTTCTCCAATGATTGCACATATTTTGGTAGATCCGATGTCTATAGCTAAAATTGGTTTGTCCACTTCTTTAATCCTTGCTTGGTCTGTCAATTTATTGACAAGTATTAAAACATACTTGACTTAGTAAAGTTTAGTAGGATATTTTTTATCCAAAACTTTCATTAAGTTCATCTGAAAGCTTTGATTCTTTATTTGGTCAGTATTTTCATACATGATGTCTGTTTCATTACTCTCAAGAGAAATTAGTTTCTGTTCTATGATTTTATAAACTAGTACTTTGCTTCCTATAGGTATGATACCCTTTTCTTCTTGAGATGTAAAGAGCTTTGAGATAAAATTTGATGTTTCTTGTTCATTTATACCCAAATTTTGGGCTTTAGCGTTGTTTAGTGTGATGAAAGTTGACACATTTAACTCTAAGTTGTCAATATCTTTTAATTTTTCTTCTGCTAGAGAGATTAAGCCTTCTTTTTGAGCCTCTTTCTCATAAAGAGCTGTAATCTTCTCTTTAACTTCTGAAAATGATTTTGTTACAGGGTTAATAATTTTAATAATTTTAACTGAGGCATAACGATTCTTAATCACCTTTGGTTTTAGTACTTCACCTTTATTTTTAGATTGAATGCTAGCCCATAGTTCTCTTGATAGTGTTGGATCATTTATATCTAAAGTTAAGGTTTCATCTGCAGAGAGTTTACCTTTTTTAAATTGAACATAACGTTTTAAAGCAGATTTTTTAGCTTTTTCAACTTGTGCTGCCTCTTTTACCCACTCTTTAACATCATTAAAATCTTTAATTTTTCCATCGTTATCAGTATATTTAAATTTGTTTTTATTATAATATTCTTTGACCTCTTTGTCTGTAACTTCAGTCTCTTTACTTTCGGTCCACTGGATATCTAAAGTATATTGTTTGCTTGTTTTAAATTGCTCTTTTCTTGCTTCCCAAAACTCTTTTAACTTCTTATCATCACTAGTAATATTTATATCATTGTTAGTTAAAAGTGTATATTTGATTTTATCAGCAACTTCAAATGCAAGTTGAAAAGCTTTATATTCATTTTCTAAACCTTTTGTATTTAATAGTTTAAATGTTTTTT
>OBIK01000053.1_pt1 | contig 13578 bp, 12 predicted proteins | sample 1496171 | NCBI WGS metagenome assembly OBIK01 (sample SAMEA3367191, study PRJEB22510) | hydrothermal vent metagenome | biome: marine hydrothermal vent; material: sea water | place: Cayman Islands | collected 2012-01-19 | depth 2308 m | reverse complement strand
ATTTTTTTGCTATACTTTTTTATGTTGTATAGCAAATTTATCTATATTTTCCTCCAAGCACCACCAGTCCTCAAAAACAGCATCATAATAAGGCTTTGTAACCTCAGAAAATTCATCTTTATCTTCAAAGAGATTAACACACCAATCAAAAGAGATGTTATGAGCTTTTAAAGCTTCTATGCTTAAAAGGGTGTCGTTAATGCATCCGAGTTTAGAAGGGGTAACTAAAAGCGTTTTTAGCTTTAGTTCACGTGCGAGGTCTATCATCTTATACTCTTTGGTGATGGGAACCATAAGTCCTCCTGCACCTTCTATGATGAGCAAGTCACAGAGTTTTTGCAGTTCGTTTATTTTGTTTTTTATGACATCTATCTTAATTGTCTGTTCAAGGTCTGCACAAAAAGGGGCAGCAGGGAGTTCAAAAGTGTAGGCTGTGATGTCTGTTGGTTTTAACTCTTTAAACTTTGGATTATATTTTTGAACACATTCTAAAAGTTCTTTTGCATCAAGTGGTTCGGTGATGACTCCTGTTTCTATGGGTTTGCATACACCAACTGAAATACCCAGCTTAGAAAAGCTCTCTATAAGTTTTAGCGTTGTATAAGTTTTACCAACATTGGTATTGGTGGCTGTTACAAAAAGTGCTTTCATGAATAAACTCCAAAATATTTATGGGAATTCTAACATAATAGTGCTATACTAATATTAGTAACAACATACAGAGGAAAGACTTTGCCAAACATAGAAGAAGAACTGGATACTCGGTTGGCTTTGGATAGCCCGAAGCAATATAAAGTATTATTACATAATGATGACTACACAAGCATGGAATTTGTAATAGAAGTACTTATGCATGTATTTCATAAAAGCTTAGCCAATTCAGAAAAAATCATGCTTGAAATTCATCAGGCAGGACAGGGAACTTGTGGTATTTATAGCTATGAAATTGCAGAGACAAAAGTTCATCAAGTTAAACAGTTAGCCAAAACCAATGGTTTTCCACTTTTAGCCACGATGGAAGAAGTATAGTAAGAGATACATTTTGAAGGAGAGAGAATGATAAGTATAGAATTAAACAATATTTTTAGAGACTCAGTACAGTATGCCAAGGCAAATAAACACGAATATTTAACTTTAGAGCATATCTTTTTAACTATTTTAAAAAGTGATAGAGGTGAAGAGATTTTAACCGCAGCTGGTGGAGATGTGGCAGCAATGAGAAAGATGGTTTTGAGTTATGTTGAAACTTCTAACCCTGTTATGGAAACTTTAGAAGAGGGAAAAGAGCATAACCCTTATGAAACAGTGGCACTTTCAAATGTTATGAATGACATGGTAACGCATATTAACTCTTCAGGAAAATCAGAAGCACAAATAGGGGACTTAATTGCTTCTATTTATACCCAAGAAGAGTCTTATGCTTATACGGTATTGATGCATGAGGGTATAACACGTTTAGATATTTTAGAAGTGATTTCTCATGCTACTGCTAATGAATCGTTAGATGAAGTTGAAGAAGGACATCCTAATCTTGCTGGATTTACGATTGAATTGGTAGAAGTTGCAAAGTCAGGTAAGATTGACCCTATTATTGGGCGTGCAGATGAGATTGACAGAGTCATGCAAACTTTATGTCGTCGCAAAAAAAACAATCCTCTTTTAGTGGGTGAACCAGGTGTTGGTAAAACAGCCATTGCAGAGGGATTAGCACTTTTAATTGCTGAGGATAATGTTCCTGAAGTACTTAAAGGATCAACTGTTTTTGCTTTAGACATGGGTGCGATGATTTCTGGTACTAAGTACAGAGGTGATTTTGAAAAGCGTCTTAAAGGTGTTTTAACAGAACTTCAAAGTATAGATAAAGCCATTTTGTTTATAGATGAGATTCATACTTTAGTAGGAGCAGGGGCTACATCTGGTGGTAGCATGGATGCTGCTAACTTACTTAAACCTGCTCTTGCAAGAGGAGAGTTAAAGTGTATTGGGGCGACTACTTACGCTGAATATCGAAACCACCTTGACAAAGACAAAGCCCTTTCTCGTCGTTTCTCTAAGATAGACATTGATGAGCCATCAGCTGAAGATACTTTGATTATTTTACAAGGTATTAAAGAGAAGTATGAGGAGTATCATAAGATTACTTTCTCTGAAGAAGCACTAAAATCGGCTGTTGATTTGTCGGTTAAGTATTTACATGACAGATTTTTACCAGACAAGGCAATGGACATCATTGATGAAGTTGGCGCTCACTTTATGCTTCGTGGTAAAGCAGATATTACGGTCTCAAGTGAAGACATTGAAGCTTCTGTAGCACGTATGTTGAAACTTCCTTCAACGGTAGTTTCATCTAATGATGTTACAAAACTCAAAAAGATGGCAGAGAATATTAAGTCAAAAATTATCGGTCAAGATGAAGCTGTTGATACCTTGGTTCAAGCTATTAAACGTTCTTATGCAGGACTTAACAAAGAAAATTCACCAATAGGTTCGTTCCTTTTTGTGGGTCCCACAGGTGTTGGTAAAACAGCATTGAGTACAGAAATTGCTAACAGTATGGACATTCACTTTGAGCGAATAGACATGAGTGAGTACATGGAGAAACACGCGATGTCACGTCTCATTGGAGCGCCTCCAGGGTATGTTGGGTATGAGCAAGGTGGACTTTTGACAGAGATGGTTAAAAAGAACCCACACATGGTTTTATTGCTTGATGAGATTGAAAAAGCACATCCAGATATTATGAATATTTTACTACAAGTAATGGATGGAGCAAAATTAACCGACAACAATGGAATGGTGAGTGACTTTAAAAATGTAGTACTTATTATGACCTCAAACCTTGGTACTAAAGAAGCCAATGTAATGGGCTTCAACAAAGATGATACTAAGAAAACAGACAATGCTTTAAAAGATTTCTTCTCTCCAGAGTTTAGAAACCGTTTGTCGTCTGTTATTACCTTTAAACACTTGTCTTTAGAAGACATTGAAAAAATTGTTGAGCGTGAAATTGTAAAACTTAACAAGCAAATGGCTGCTAAGGACATTACGATTAAACTTGGTAAGAAAGCACGAACGTACATTGCAAAAGAGGGTTACTCTGATACATTTGGTGCAAGAGAAATTGCACGTGTGATTGACCAAAAAATCAAAGAAGCATTAACCGATGAGATTTTATTTGGTGCGCTTAAAGATGGTGGTACGGTTAAAGTAACCTACAAGCAGGAGAAGCTAGACTTTGTCTTCAATATATGATGATGATTTTTCTCTACCATCGTTAGTATCAGAACATGTTTTTCCTCCTGTACGGGAGGCTTCTGAAGAGGGATTACTCGCCTATGGTGGAGACTTAAATCCTAATAGAATTTTAGAAGCATATGCTAGGGGGATTTTCCCTTGGTATGGCCCAGATGAACCCATCATGTGGTGGTCTCCAAATCCCAGATTAGTTCTTTTTCCTCAAAAATTTAAAAAATCAAAATCATTTAGACGTGTTTTACGCAACAAAGGCTTTGAAGTCTGTTTTGATAGAGATTTTGAATCTGTCATTAGCCATTGTGCCTTACTTCCAAGAGAAGGACAAGATGGAACGTGGCTTAGTCCCGAGATGAAAAGAGCCTATATAGAACTACATAAAATGGGATTTGCTCATTCAGTAGAAACTTATTATCAAGGTGAGTTAGTAGGGGGTCTTTATGGGTTAGCCATAGGAGGAGGATTTTTTGGTGAGTCTATGTTCTCACTCATGTCAGATGCTTCTAAAGTTTCTCTCTATGCATTAAGTGATATTTGTGTGAAAAAAAGTTATGATTTTATCGATTGTCAAGTAGAGACAGCTCACTTAGTAAAGTGTGGTGCAGAACTCATAGAACGTAATGACTTTTTAGATGCATTAGAAAAGACATTAGAGAAAAAAACTGACTTTGGTTCCTGGAGTAACTGGAGTTGGAAATATAGTGAATAATAGATGGAGTAGAAGTAATGGTAAACAGAGAAATTAAGTTTTCATTGTGGCTGGATTTTATAGAGAGAGACTATTTAAAAAATGAATTCTCAAAATTGTTAGAAAAAGGTATTGTAAATGGAGCAACCTCAAACCCTGCCATTTTTGCAAAAGCCATTACAACTTCACCTGCCTACAAAGAGCAGTTGGCTACTTTAGAGGGTAAAACTGCTAAAGAGAAGTATGAAGCAATGGCGATTGAAGACATTAAAACAGCCGCTCAAATGCTTCGACCTCTTTATGATTCTGGTAATGATGGTTATATCTCCATTGAAGTTGACCCCTTTTTATGCAATGATACAGAGGGAACAATAATCGAGGGTAAACGTCTTTTTAAAGCCATTGGTGAGCCAAATGTTATGGTGAAAATTCCAGCAACACAGGCTGGTTATGATGCAATGACAGCACTTATGGCAGAGGGAATCTCTGTCAATGCAACACTTATATTTTCTCCAAAACAAGCAACTCAATGTTTTAAAGCGATGAGAAGAGGTATCCAACAAGGTGAGAAGTATGGTGCTTGTCGTGTTGAAGGTGTTATCTCTGTGTTTGTCAGCCGTTTTGACCGTGCCTTAGATGTTGAGTTAGAAGAAGCTGGAATTGACCCTGCTAAAACAGGTATTTACAATGCTGCTAAAATTTACAATATGATAGAGAGTCATGAGGTTCCAAATATTAGAGCTTTATTTGCAAGTACGGGTGTTAAAGGTGATATTTTAGAGCCAAATTACTATGTTAAAGGTCTTATGGCTGCACACTCTGTAAACACGGCACCTTTGGCGACGATTGAGGCACATATTAAAACAAATGATAGGGCTGAGTACTTACCAATTGAAGCATCTTTAATTAATGGGTATTTTATGAACCTTGAAGACAATGGTTTTAATATGGATAAGATTTATAAACAACTTCTTGACGAGGGACTCTCTTCTTTTGAGGAGTCTTTTAAAGATATGTTGGAGCAGATTAAGTAGAATTAATAATTATTTTTAGGAGCCTGTATGGATGAACTGTTTATAAAAATAGATAATATTTTTCAAGCGATTAATGGTTTTGCTGAAACAATGTTAATGTTTGATATTTTTTTTGGAACCATAGAGGGTGTTAGTTTTCCTTTTGTTGTTGCCATATTAATTGCTGGTGGTCTGTTTTTAACATTAAAAATGGGTTTTGTAAACCTTAGAATGTTTTCTCACTCTTTGGCAATTGTAAGAGGTAAATATACCACAAAAGATGACAAAGGAATTATTTCTTCTTTTCAGTCTTTGGCTACAGCACTTTCAGCCACGGTAGGTATTGGTAATATCGCTGCTGTTTCTATTGCCATCTCTTGGGGTGGAGCAGGAGCTGCTTTTTGGATGATATTAGCAGGTTTCTTGGGAATGACGTTAAAGTTTACTGAAGTGACACTCTCTCTAAAGCATAGAAAGTTCTTACCTGATGGTACTATCATGGGTGGTGGTATGGAGTACCTCTCTCATGGTTTGGCTGAAAAAGGTATGGGAAGATTGGGTAAAGTACTAGCTATAGTCTTTGCATTCTTTATGATACTTGGTGCATTAGGAGCTGGTAATGCCTTTCAGGTAGCACAAGCTTTACCTATTGCACAAGAACAGATTTCTTTTTTAAATGATTTTCCTTGGGTTTTTGGTTTGGTTATGGCTGGGATTACTGGTTTGGTAATTATTGGAGGTATTAAACGTATTGCAACAGTAGCTGAGAAGATTGTACCTCTTATGGTTGTTTTTTATCTACTAATGGTCTTTTGGGTATTAGGAACGTATTTTACAGCCATTCCAGATGCTTTTGCACTCATTTTTAGAGAAGCATTTGCTCCTTCAGCAGTTGCTGGTGGTATGCTAGGAGCCATGATACAAGGTTTCCAAAGAGCAGTGTTCTCCAATGAAGCAGGACTTGGTTCAGCAGGTATTGCTCACTCTGCTGCTAGGGTTAAGTATCCTGTTCGTCAAGGTTTAGTTTCTCTTTACGAACCATTTATTGACACGGTTGTGGTTTGTACCATGACAGCGTTAGTGGTTATCTTAACAGGTTCATATTTAGGAGGAACAGAAGCATTAGATGCTGCGATTGCTGCTAAACAAGGAGCAGTTATTACCTCTGCTGCTTTTGGATCTGTGGTCTCATGGTTTCCAACAGTTCTTGGTTTTGCCATTTTCATGTTTGCATTCTCAACCATGATTTCATGGGCTTATTATGGTGAGAGAGCTTGGGTTTATTTATTTGGTTCAAAAACTTCTATGTTTTATAAATATATTTTTTTACTCTTTATTATCATTGCAACAGTTGCAGATACAGGTACGATGGTTGACTTCTCTTCCATTTTATTTTTAGCATTGGCAGTACCTAATATTTTTGGACTGATTATAATGTCTGGAGATGTTCGTGCGATGTTAACAGAGTATATGAAGAAATTGAAGTCTGGTGAGTTGGATAGGGAAGCGATACGGGATTAAAATCCCGTATCAAATTATTTTGCTTTTTCTAGGTATTTACCCTCAACTGTATCTACTACAATTTTTTGACCCTCTAAAATGAAGAAAGGAACTTGAACCACAGCTCCACTATCAAGTGTTGCTGGTTTTTTCCCTCCTTGTGAGTCACCTTTGAAATTTGGTGGTGTTTCAACTACAGTATAGGTTGCTGTTTGTGGAATCTCAACTGAGATTGCTTTACCATTGTGAAAAAGAATATCTGCTTCCATCCCATCTATCATGAAGTTAAAAGTATCTTTGCCAACTTGTTCATGTGTTAAACCTATTTGGTCATAAGTAGTTGTGTCCATAAACTGGAGCATCTCTCCATCATCATAAAGATATTGCATTGTTGTTTGTTCTAAATCTGGAACATCAAATTTATCACCTGCATGAACTGTTTTTTCAATTACTTTACCTGTTGATAAGTTTTTAATTTTACAGCGTACAAAAGCAGCCCCTTTTCCTGGTTTAACATGTTGAAAATCTACTACTTTATAAGGATTACCATCTAACTCTAGTCTAACCCCTTTTTTTAAATCACCCATTGAAATTGTTGCCATTTTGGTCAACTCCTACTATTTTTTCGCTATTATAACCTTTGATTAATATTACATTGTTTAATGGTTTACTATTTACTGTTAGACTTTTAATTAAATAAATATAGGAAGTTAAATGAAAAACCTTTTTAAACCATTTGTTATACTAACATTAACACTCTCTTTTCTCTGTGCAACAGATGAAAAACCTTCAATCGATTCTTCTATTGTTAAGATTTATACGGTATCAAAATCTACTAATTATTTAGAGCCATGGAACTCTTCTGTGCAACGTTCAAGTGGTTCAGGAAGCATTATTTCAGGAAACCGAATTTTAACCAATGCCCATGTAGTCGCGAATGAGACCTTTATAGAAGTTAAAAAATATGGAGATACTAAACGTTATCAAGCAAAAGTTTTAGAAGTTTCTCATGACACAGATTTGGCTTTACTTGAAGTTGAAGATAAAGACTTTTTCAAAGGAACAACACCTTTGAGCTTTGGTGTATTACCTAAAATGCAAGATAAAGTTACAGTATATGGTTACCCAATGGGAGGACATACCATCTCTGTAAGCACAGGTATCGTCTCACGAATTGAGCATAACCGTTATGCACACAGTGGTAAACATTTTTTATCTATACAAATTGATGCAGCAATTAACCCAGGAAATTCTGGAGGACCTACCATCTCTAATGGTAAGATAGTGGGTGTGGTAATGCAAGGGATTACTTTTTCTCAAAACATTGGATATATGGTTCCTGTAGACATTATTCAACACTTCTTAAAAGATGTTTCAGATGGTAAGCATGATGGCTTTCCAAAGTTAGGAATTATGACTGATAAAATTGAAAATCCATCACTCAAAGAGTACTATAAACTAGAAGAAGATGCAGGTGGTATTATGGTAGTGGACATTGTATATAATTCAATTTTAAAAGATGTTCTAAAAAAAGAAGACATCATCACCGCCATTGATGGACATAAAATAGAGAGTGATGGAACAGTAGAATTTAGAAAAAATCAATACACACACTTTAAGTATTTTATTGATTTACATCAATATGGGGATGAAGTTACTTTAGAAGTATTGCGTAAGGGTAAAAAACTTTCATTAACTGCCACACTTCCTAAAACATCAAGTACAGAACGCTTCAGCTATTCAAAGTTAGAATACGACAAAATGCCAACCTATTTTATGCTTGGAGGTTATGTATTTTCACCACTGACTCAAAACCTTTTAAATGCCTCGGGAAGTCCAGTACTTAGCTTACGATATGCTGCAACTAAGTTTCCTACAAAAGAGAAGCAGGAGTTGGTTGTATTGTTAAAAGTATTGGCTTCTAGCCATACTCGTGGTGATTATGGTATTTCTATGTGGCATATTGAGAAGGTAAATGGTCAAAAGTTTAAAAACTTTAAAGAATTTTATTCACTTGTTATTGATAGCAAAGAGAAGTTTATTGTTCTTGAAGATGAAGATGGTGCTAAAGTGGTGATTAATAAAGAAGAAGCATTGGCTGCTGAAAATGAATTGTTAAAACGTTATAGCATAAAAGCTAATAAGTCAGATGATTTGTAGGGACAAGCATGGGGGCATTGTCCCTACGGTTTGTTAGAATCTATCTAACAAACTCAAATGGGTTTTCCACTACATTTTTTCTATCTACAATGTATGGAATAAGTGCTGTTTGTCTGGCTCTTTTGATTGAAACAGTTACAAGCTCTTGGTGACGTTTACAGTTACCTGTAAGTCTTCTTGGCATGATTTTAAATCTTTCGCTCAATGAGAACTTTAATAGACCTAAATCTTTATAGTCAATGAAATCTACTTTCATTTCACAATATTTACAATATCTTTTTTTAAATTTTCTTCTTTCTGCCATGTTTATCTCCTAAAATGGTATTTCGTCATCATCGATGTCGATTTCTGGTATAGATGGTTTTGCTTGTTGCTGCTGTGGTTGTCCATAAGCTGGCTGTTGTGAAGCTTGAGGTTGTTCATAAGCATTTTGACCTTGCTGTTGCTGAGGTTGTCCATAAGAATTATCTTGGTTTTGTTGACCACCATAATTGTTTTGACTTGCTTGTTCACCATATCCATTGTTGTTGTTAGGATTCCCTGCATCTGCTTTTGAATCTAACATCTGTAGGTTTTCTACTGTAATGGCATGTTTACTTCTTTTACTTCCATCTTGTGCTGTCCACTGCTGTAATTGCAATCTTCCATCTACTAAGACTTTGCTCCCCTTACGAAGGTATTGGTTTGCTATTTCAGCTGTACGCCCAAAAAATGTAAGGTCAATGAACATTACTTCATCTTTTTGTTCACCAGTTTGGCTTTTCCACTTTCGGCTTGTTGCAATTCCAACATTACCAATTGCAGAACCACTTTGTGAATATCTTATCTCTACATCTCTTGTAAGGTTTCCTACCAATACTACTTTGTTATACATGGGTTGCTCCTAATATGTTAACGGTTTGAATTATGCTTCAGTTGAAGTTTCTGTTGTTGCTGTTTCAGCTGCTACTTCAGTTTCACTTGTTGCTTCTGTAGTTTCGGCAACAGGAGCTTCTTCTTCAGCTTTTGGTTCTTCTTTAACAACATTCGCTGCTGTTACAAGTTTCTCAAATTGAGTTACTTCTTTTTGCTTTGAATATTTAACAGTAAGGTATTTAATTACCTCTTCGTTGAACTTTAAATTTCTTTCAAGTTCGTTAACAATTGTACCTTCTGCTTTAAAGTAAACGATGGTGTAGACACCACGCTCATTTTTTTCAACAGGGTAAGCAAGTCTTCTCATTCCCATTTTATTGGTAGCAAGAATTTCAGCACCATTTTTTACAAGAATTTCTTCAATCTTTGCAATGTTGGCTGCTGTCTCTTCATCTGTAAGTGTAGGTTTAAGTACATACAGTGTTTCGTAGTTGTTCATTGTGTTCCTTTTGGTTTTATAGCCCACGATACTAAGCTTAACGCTTATCCAATCTATGAGCAAGAATTTTGGAAGCAGTATGGTAGCATAATTTCTATTTGTTTCTTATGAATATTATTGTTTGATTGGAGTGAATTTGGTAGCTACTAGGAAGTTTGTTACAAATATAATTTTAAACATAAAAATAATCTTAAATATATAAATTATATTATATAATTAATTAATAATATAAATATATTTAGGAGGCATTTTGAAAAAAATAAATCACTTTTTTAAAAATAAAATAATTGTTGATGGCTCTAAAGTTTTAATCTTTATAATTTATTTTATATTGATTTTAGGTTCATCTTATATTTTTTATAAAAATTATAGCCAATATACACATATAAATGATAAAGATAATTATGAAAAGATTATAGCTAAGATTTCTAATTTAAATAATAGAGAAAAAATGTTTATTGCAAATGACATAAAAGCTAGAAAGAGTGAAAAAATCATATTGATGATTACTTCAATGATTGTTTTACTCTTTTCTCTATTTTTACTCTCAAGAAGAAAATATATTTTGAAATATATTGAGTTGGAAAATCAAAACTTAAAAAGAGTCTTAGAAGATATTGAAGCCTATCCAAATGAAGATAAAGTAATGCAATTTAAAAGTATGCTCAAAAATAATAATAGAGCAGAGATTTATGAACTTATGTCTGAGATTATTGAGGAGTTACAAATTAGTAAAGAGTTAGCAGATGCAGCTAACAAAACAAAAAGTCTTTTTTTGGCGAATATGTCACATGAAATTCGTACACCGCTAAATGGGATAGTTGGTTTTACTAAGTTTTTAGCTTCTACCAATTTAGATGAAGAGCAGGAAGATTTTATTGGTATTATTAGAAAAAGCTCAGAAGATTTACTCTGTATTGTTAATGATATTTTAGATATCTCAAAAATTGAAAATGGACATGTTGAACTAGAAGAGATATTTTTTAATCCTATGGAAGAGTTTGAAAATGTCATAGAAGCGTATGCTGCTAATGCCTCTAAAAAAGATATCGATTTCTCTTTATGGATTGAACCATCATTTTCGTCAATGCTTCTACGTTCAGACCCAGGTAAGATTAAGCAGGTACTCATTAATTTAATCTCTAACGCTGTTAAATTTACAGAGAACAAAGGAACGATTGATGTTATTATTGAACAAGTAAAAAGCAATGATGATACCCTAGATGTCCAATTTACAGTTAAAGATACAGGTATAGGAATTTCTAAAGAACAAGCGCCTAAAGTCTTTGAGGCATTTACTCAAGCAGACAGTACAACATCTCGTAAATATGGAGGAACAGGGTTAGGATTAACCATTTCAGCTGGACTTGTAAACTCATTAGGGGGTACTTTAAAAGTAGAGAGTGTTGTGACAGAGGGAAGTAGTTTTTACTTCACTTTGAGTGTTCCTATGAAGAAGATTGAGAGAGTATCCAAAGTTAAAGCCATGAAAATAGCAATTTATGCACCTTCTGATGTACAATCAAAAGATTCAGACCATTATTTAGAAGAGTATCTACTCTCTTTTAAGCATCTTTCAATAACACGTTTTAATAACATTCAAGAGTGTATGAATGCATCATTCTCAGTGTTTGATGCTTTGTATATTCACTATGATAAAATAAATAAAAGTGAACTAGAGAAAATTATTACACACCATGAGTCCCATTCTCATATTGTTTTAGTAACTAAGTTAAATAAACGACATTTAGTTCAAGATATTTCATCAAAATTTACTCAGGTACTTTATGAGCCAATTACTTTTTCAAAAGTTCAAAAGTCATTTAACAGTTTAGCAGAAAACAAAGAAGCAAAAAAGAAAAATTTAAAAATAGTAAAGGATAAAAAAAATATGGAACTTTTTTCAAATCTACATGCCTTGGTAGTAGAAGATAACCCAATTAATCAAAAAATGATTCAGCATACACTAAAAAATATCGGAATTACAACAGAGTGTGCCAATAACGGACAAATAGGTTTTGATATGTATAAGGAAAATCATAAAAAATATGATGTAGTTTTTATGGACATTCAAATGCCTGTAATGAATGGAATAGAAGCCACAAAAGCGATTTTATCTTATGAAAAATCTGAAACTTTAGAGCATACCCCAATTATTGCAGTAACAGCGAATGCTTTAAAAGGTGACCGAGAGCATTTTATGTCTGAAGGTCTTGATGAGTATGTTTCAAAACCTATTAATTTAGAAAAATTTATTGAAGTGTTGAAAATGTTTTTTAGCACAACGCAGGAGGCCAAAGAGCTTCCACCTGTCTCAACAAAAGATATATTACTCTACAAAGAAACACCTATGGAGGCAAAGATTATCGCTGCTATTTTACATAGATTAGATTATTCAGTAGACGTTGTAGCCAACATTGATGAACTTAAAAAAGTTATGGATGTCAACTCTTACAAATGTATTTTACTAGACAGGGTTCACTCTGAAGTTGAGCATTCAAATGTGACTCAACACATTAAAGCAAAAGCAATTCCATCTCTACTTTTTCTTGATGGTAAGGCTGTTGTTGTTCCTAGTGATAAAGAAAATTTTACCTTTATATCAGATAAGAGAACAGATTATCAGAGCATTAAAACCAAAGTAGACAAGATGATTTCTTTGGCTAAAGCTTCGTAGCCTATAAGTAGCTCTGCAACTTAATAAAAGCCCCATACAAAAGCAACTCTCTGTTCGCAGGAGGTGCTTTTTTCATCTCTAATTCTATCTCTAGTAAATACTCAAATATCTTTAACAAAGCAGGGCTTTTAACTCTAAGAGCTAAGTTTGCTTTTTGGTCTTCTATGGGTTTTGGTAATTTGTAACCTAAAATAGCCTTTGAGTCTATGTGACCGTTGAGCTTCATGTAGGCATGAAACAAAAAGATTTGGTTTACAAAAAATTGGGTTGAGCGTAAAATGGAAAATTCATCTTCGCCCAGCTCAAGCAGTTTGCTTATGGTCTCTATGATGGGCTTTTTTTGAAAAAGCTCAATGAGCAGTTGTTCTGTTGCCATTGGGGCTGTAGAGTAGACAAGTCTGTCAATGTCTTTTGAGGTGACTTTCCCCTCTAAGAGAGCCAGTTTATTGAGTTCATTGGCACAGAGTGCTAAGTTGTTGTTTAGCACAAGCATGAGGTGTTGTAGTGCAAAATAGTCGATGTCTAGCCCTATGTTTTTTGCTTTTTTTTGTAACATCTCAATGCTTTCTCTAGCATTTGGCTCAAACAGGCGTAACCAATTTGCCCCTTTTTTAGGCGTAAAAGAGTTTTGTAAACTCTTGGCATTGGTCGCTGAACCTTGGTAGTGAAAAAGCAGAAAATTTTCAGAGTTTTTACCCACAAGTTCTACCAACACATCTAGCTCTTTTTTAGGAATTTTCTTTTCTCTTTTTATGATGAGCAGATTGGTTCCTCCAAACAAAGAACTTTGAGACAAATAAGCTTTAGCTCTCTCAAATGAATACTCATCAAAATAAAGTGTTAAGAGAGAATCAGAAGCTTTAGTAATGTTAATGTAATGTTGTAAGTAGTTGGTTATTTGGTACTCATTGTCTCCAAAAAAAAGCATGGCTCT
>OBIK01000052.1_pt1 | contig 13611 bp, 16 predicted proteins | sample 1496171 | NCBI WGS metagenome assembly OBIK01 (sample SAMEA3367191, study PRJEB22510) | hydrothermal vent metagenome | biome: marine hydrothermal vent; material: sea water | place: Cayman Islands | collected 2012-01-19 | depth 2308 m | reverse complement strand
CAAAAGAGAGAGCAGAGACTTATGCCTCGGTGATGGGAATTGAGGTTGATGAGTTGGTAAATATGATTTGAATCAAGAGTTTGTTAGTTAAAAGCCCATCTAAATCAGATGGGCTAAAATATAGGTAGAGATACCTATATGCTATATAATTTTGAAAATATCATTTTATATCCTCGTCATTTTTAAGTATAAGAGAGTATAAAACAACTTGGTAATATTTTGGATAGAGTGAGTTTAAACTAACTTATAGCCAATTCCCCATATAGGAACAATGTACTCTTTTGAACCATCAGGGTCTATCTTTTTACGTAATCTATTGATGGCGACATTGATAGTCTTTTCATGAGCATTTTCTCTGTCCATATCCCAACACTCACGCAAAACTTCTCTTTCAAGTGGTTGGTTGGCATTTTTAAGAAAAGTAAGCAGTAGATTAAAATCCAAATTGGTTATCTCAATAGTTTTATTATCTATGGTAAGTGTTCGCTTCTCGATATCCAGAAGTAAATCTCTATGTTTGAGTCGTTTATGTTGAGATACTCCAGAGCGTTTTAAAATCGCCTCTACACGAAAAAGTAACTCTTTGATTCTAAATGGTTTGGTAAGATAATCATCACCACCTCGCTCAAAGCCCTCATCTATCTCGCTATCTTTATCTTTAGCAGTTAAAAATATTACAGGTATATCATGCCCCTTGTCACGTAGGTATGAGACAAATTCACTACCCTCTTTATCGGGTAGGTTTCTATCTACAATCATCAGTGAAACATCCTCTTCATCTAAAAACTGTTCTACATTTCCAGTAGAGAGAAAACCTGTAACCGTATGACCCTGTTTCAAAAGATGATACTCTAAAAGTTCTAAAATATCCTCTTCATCTTCTATAATAACTATCTCAATAGATGTATTTTTCATGGTTATAATAGTACAAAAAGTTGGTAACAATTTAGTTACATGATGAGTTATTTTAATCATTTTTAGCTAAAATCTACTTCAAAGGAGCAACATTGAAAACATTATACAAACAGCTATTTTTTATATTAATTACAACAATTATTCTATTCTCAGATACCGTTAATTTCAAAGAGGGAAAATATGTAGAGGCATTGGATATTTTTACCTATCGTGATGGAAATATCTCGTATGAAAGCAATCAGACAATTATCCACTATAAAGATGGAAAAACTATTACAAAAAGTGATAACAATCTCACTGTTCACAATAAAAAAGGTGAACTATTAACCACCATAAATCTCAATGAGAGAGCTGATATTTCATTATATTTCAAATTAACCAAAGCACTATTTTCTAAAAATTTTGAAAGTTTAAAAGAGAATTTTGAGATTAAAGAGTTAAAAGATAAAAAGTATCTATTTAATCCAAAAGATGAAGTGAAAAATATTATAACAACACTTGAACTATCTCTAAACTCTGATGAGACTCCAAAAGAGTTTATACTTAATTTTAACAATGGAGATATAGTAAAGATTGAAACGAAATAGCCTATTTTTACTCTATATCGCTACTATTATATTAGCGATATCACTCTTTAGCTCCTCTCATATCACGACCAATATGCTCTCTATATTTAAAAGTGATGAGCATATTGAGAAACTCAAAACTGTTAACTCTTTTGAGAGTGCTTCTACTCTGCTTGTTAGTATAAAAGGTTTTAGTAGAGAGAATAGAGAGAAGCTTAGCTCTATTGAGAAAAGATTAAAAAAACTATCTTATGTCAAAGATACTAAACTAAACACTTCTAAAATAGAGATATCCGACTATCTAAAAAGAAACTACTATCTTTTTAGTGAGTTTCGTCCTATTCCCATAGAGGATAAAAGTATTAATCAAAAAGTAGAACAGCTAAAAAATTCTCTACTTGACTCACTTATATATCAACCCATTGATAAAAATGACCCATTTAAACTCTTTAATTTTAATATTTTTAAAGAGGAGAAGATGACCAAAGATGGTTTTGTGACATTAGGGGAGTATGGATATCTTTTAACAGCCAAACTTGATAGTAAAGTAAGTGATATGCAGAACGCACAGAAGATAGAGAAAGAGCTATCTAATATGTTCAAAGAGGAGAAAGAAGTGCTTCTATTTTCATCTCTATTTTTTACAGCTCAAAACTCAAAAATCATAAAAGAAAATGTACATAATATCCTCTATCTCTCTTTTGGACTACTTATTTTACTCTTTTTTATCACCCTTAGGGATTACAAAATACTTCTAGTAAACACCTTAACACTTGCTAGTTCTATCTTTGTGGCTCTTGCTTTTTCTACCTTTATATTTAAAGAGGTCTCTATCTTTACACTAGCGTTTGGTTCAGCCATTAGCTCCATCTCTGTAGATTATCTTTTTCATAACTATTTTCATGGAGCGTACCAACATAAAAAGGTAAATCGTTCTATTTTTATCGCATTTGCTACCACTCTTTTAGGTTTTATACTGCTACAGTTTGTAGAGTTCCCTCTCATATCTCAACTCTCTGTTTTTGCGATAATTAGCCTATCTTTCTCCTATTTCCAATTTACCTTTCTCTACCCATACTTTGGATTTACCCCCAAGCCAAACCGTCTAAATATAGAGTTTTTAACAGATATAAAAAAGAGATTGCCTATCAATATGGTTTTTATCTTTTCACTTGTGACTATATTGTATTCTAGTTTAACCATAGAGTTTGACTACAATCTCAAAAATCTTGACTATCAAAATATAGAGCTACAAAAGAGACAAGCTACTATCCAAGAAAATCTACCACAAAAGATGACCCTACTTATAGAGGCAAACAGTGTTGATGAGTTAATAGATAAAGCCCATCAGATAAAAGAGAAAACTTCGGGACATAATAGTATTGCCAATCTTGCACTAACCCAAGAGCAGTTTCAATTCAAAGATGAAAATATCCAAAAATATGAGTTTTTGAAACTAAAAGAGCTACTCATAACCAATGCTAAAATATTAGGCTTTAAAGAGGGATACTTCTCTAACGCTTATGATTTTACAAAAAGCATTCCAAAAGAGTACAAAGCTGATTTAATCGCACTAAAAAAACTAGGCTATGAGGTGATAGAGAAAAATAGTAAATTTTATACTCTTGCAACCGTTCAAAAAACTAATATAAAAAAGGAGAATATAAAAGAGAGTGAACTTCCAAAAGGTGTCTATATTATAGATGGGTCAAAACTAATTAAAAAGACAACTAAGACGATGTTTGAGAGTCTAATGAAGTATCTCTTTATCTCTTTTTTCGCCATTGTTATTATTATATACATATTTGTTAGAGAAAAAATTATACTAGCACTAAATTTTATACTCTTTCCTATTGCGATGATACTGCTCTATTTAAGTGTGGTCAATATAAATATTATGCATCTTTTTTCTATTATTATAATCATCGTTGCAGGTATAGATTATGGGATATATATGAGTCAAGAGCGTTCACAAAAAGTTCATGCCAAGGCAACAACTGAGGCTATCTTCTACTCTTTGATGACCTCTTTTTCTGGATTTGGGATTTTAATACTAAGTAGCATAGGAGCTATTCACGCAATTGGTGTTGTTATAACAATTGGAATTCTCTCTATCCTATTTTTGGTACTATTTTTAAAAGAGAGCTAAAAAACTATAGATTTTTTAGCTTTATTAACTTATCTTTGTACTCTTTTGCTTTGTCGTGACTAGCTGAAATCTTTTCATAAAGTAATTCATACTCTTTTACAAAACCTTTTTTTAAGTCATTTAAAGACTCCTCTTTTTTTACCACTTGTAATACCATATTTTCACTATCTTTATTCAACTTATGAAACTTATCTTCAAGCTGATGGTTATCTAAATCTAACCCTTTTACTCTACGCTGTATCATAGAAAATTTATCTTGTTTCTCTTTTACTTGAAGCTCTTTATCTGCTATTAATCTGCTCATACTCTCTTGGTTCTCTTCAATACTAGAGACATCATCAAATCGGCACTCTTTTTTAATTTTTTCTATCTCACTACTATAGTATGCCAGTATATTCTGCTTCTCTTCATACTTAGAATTAAGCTCTTGAGCCCTATTTAACATATCTACTTTTAGCTTTTTTTTAAATACAAAATTATCTTTATACTCAAAAATAGACTCATTAATCCCTTTTAGCTTATACTCATAATTCTCAATCTCACCTTTTAGCGTCTCTCTCTCTTTGTCAGCTTTTTTAAAACCTTTTGTATGTTGCTTGATATTTTTTGTAAACTCTTTTACAATAGGATTATAAATCTCTCTTGCCTTTAGTTTACTATATAGATATCCAAAAATCAAACCTGTCAAAAGAGCAAGAGCTAGACAGAGTTTTAAGGTATCAACTATTTCTAAAACTGTAGATAACATCTTATTTTTCTCCTTTAAATAGATTTATACTTTTTTTGAAGACACCACCTAGCCAACTTGATGTTTTTTCATTTAACACCCCTTCAAAATCCCTCTTGGAGAGAGTATCTCCATCTTCCATCTTCTTCTCAACTATTGTCAATATCTCTTTGTATTTCTCCTCCTCTATCACAGCCTCTTGAAGCTCCAAGTCAACTAAGAACTTTTTTCGTTCATACTCCTCTTTTGCCTCATCTATCTTAATTTCAATCTCCCTTATCTCTCTCTCTTTCTCTTCAATACGCTCAATAACACTCTCAACATTTCTACTCAACTCATTTTTTCTATCAAGTTCAGGAGGAACTAACATCTCAATACTCTCAATATCTCTACTAAGCTCTTCTATTTCAGCATCAAGACTATTTAATTCATCTATCTGCTCCAAAAATGAATTTCGTGCATTTTTTACTTTTTCTAAATCTACTAGAGAATCATTTATCTCATCATCTACAATAGGTATATTTTTCAGAACTACATCATTGTTTTTTTGAATATCAGAAATATCTCTATTTAATCTACTATCTTGCTCAACACAACTCTCCAAACGCTCACTTTTTATACGAAAGCTATCTTTATTATCTAGGTATAGATTTTGTAAAGCATCTAAGTCAGTTTCTGCCTTTTTGAATTTTTCAAATCTCTCCTCCTCTTGAAACTGAAGCATATCAATTCTCTTCTCATAGCGTTTTTTATAAGCCCCACGTCTAAGTACCCAACCGATAAAAGAACCTATAAAAAGTGCTAAAATCATCAGAATATACATATATAATGTTCTACTATCCATACTACTCTCCTCTCTCTAGGTTTATCTCAACCCGACGATTTTTTTTATCATTTGGATTGCTCACAAGTGGTTTCTCTTCTCCATACCCCTTAGATTTCATAATCAAATGATGCAATCCTCCCTTTTTAAGATAAAACATAACAGCGTTAGCTCTTTTTTGACTCAACTTTTTATTAGAAGAGGCATTACCAATGGCATCTGTATGCCCCTCTACGGTTACAACTGTTCCTTTTGGTAACTCTTTTAATAGATTAAAAATTTTATTTAATCCCTTTTGGCTATCTTCTCGAATAGTGCTACTACTTATTTTAAAATATATGGGATTCTCATTTAATAGTGTGGTGATTTCTTCTTTAATATTATTTATTTTTTTACTCTGAGTAGATCTATCAACAGAGCTATTCGCCTCTGTTACAGTATTATTTACATCACTACCCTTTTTATTCTCTTGGGATATCTCCTCTATATCTATCAAAACAGGCATTGATTCTACCTTTTGAGGTATCTCTTGTTTTGCAATATCTGTAACCGTAGCAACCTCTGCAACTTTAGCAGTATTAAAATATCTATTTTTATACTCCAACAACACTCCACGCTTATCTTTATTGATACAGAAAAAAATCAATAGCCCTCCAACTATCAACCCCAACAAAAATATTAATTTACTGCCCATAATATACTCCCATATTTTTTGTTATTTATTATACAGAATAAAACCTTTAATATTATATAACAATTAAAACTAATATTTTTTTAAGATTATAATGTCACATTTTCCAAAAACTCCACCTCTCCCCAACGAATTAAAATTAAATCAATAGAGAAAACCATATCCAAGTTTTTTTCTTTCATATAATATTGTGAAGAGTTAATAACCTTTCGAAGTTTTGATGGAGTAAAATTATAAATAGGGTCAAAATCAGCCTCAGCAGATTTAACCTCTATAAAATGCAAAATATCATCTTGAATAGCCACAATATCTATCTCACCCAATTTTCGAGCATAATAATTTCGCTCAATAATCCTAAAGCCCTCAGCTTCTAAAAAAGTTAGAGCTATCTCTTCATTTCTATTACCAATAATGGTATTGAGTTCATGTTTCATATAAATATCCTTATTTTTTTATACCATAATACAATAAAAAAGAATATATAAACACAAATATCTTAAATTGACATATTTTTTATCTAAAAACTTCAAAAAAACCCCATTATCTAAAACAAGGATGAATTGAAAAGAGGTGTATAAAGTAATAATCCAATAATTTTAACTGACCTTAATAAAAAATTAATTTTATTCTACTTAAAATTTAAGATGCTTATCCTTAGAAAAAACTGTTTTTTCTAAATCGGAGTAATTTACTCTTATTTTAAGAAAAGTATGTTATTATGCAAAAAAATTTATAGACAAGGATTAAAATATGTTTACGATTAATGTAGATAAAGAGTGTGGATGTTTCAAAAGGAGTGCTTATGATAATAATACAGAGTTTAACTCCAAAGATGATGCTTTAATTCAAGCACAACTGATGGTAAATCACATGAACACAAAATTTTGTCAAAAACATGAATTCACACTAAGTGAAGATGGTCAAAATTTTAGTATTGCGATGAACCCAAGACAACAAGCTGCCTCTAGTGGATGCTGTGGTGGTGGACACTGTTCTTCATAAGAACATTTATTGGTGCGATTGCTATCGCACCCTATATTTCAAGCTATTTAAAATTTCCAAACACAAGAGGAGCTTTTAAATCAAGCGTCTTAACCTCTTTCATAACGGCTTGTAAATCATCAAGTTTTTTTCCCGTCACACGCACTTCATCACCCTGAATAGACGATGTAACTTTAAGCTTTAATGCCTTAATGGCTTTCACTATCTCTTTAGCTTCATCTTTTTCAATACTATCAACTATCTTATAAATAATTTTCCTATTTCCTCCACTTATAGCCTCAGTTTTTACCTCTTCGAGAGATTTTCCTGCTATACCTCTTTTAATAAGTTTAGAGATAAGTATATCTTTTAACGCATCTATCTTATCTTCACTTGAAGAGCTAAGAGAGACAACTTTTCCTGCTTCATTTAATGTAATATCTGCTACAACACCCTTAAAATCAAATCTTGTTTTTATCTCTTTTTGTGCCATAATTATTGCGTTTTTCATCTCCATCATATCTAGCTTTGCTGTGATGTCGAAGTAGTGGTCTTTTGCCATATTTTTTCCTTTTTAAAATTGAAAGTTGTACCATAAAAAGAAATCATAACACTACTAAGCTGTATCGCACCTATAATCAAAAAAAACCGTATTGATAATTTCCCTATAAACTTTTAAATCTTGATGTAAATCATACCTACCTACACTATGTTGGTATGGATCCGATGTGGGTTGGAGGAAGACTAGAGTGTGAGATTTGTATCTATGCAGTGTTATTTTTGAGCTTGGCTATGATTTATTTTATCTTTTATAACCACGCTATCTTTACCTATGTGATACTATTGCCTATATTATTTATTGCTGATTACCCCTATTGGCTCTATTGGTTTGGGCATAATCTTCATGATCATGATGTTGCAGTAAATAAGTTAGGATAGATAAACCCCAACTTATTTATAATCTCTATTAAACAGGTAAAACTCTAATATTTGGACTCAATTTATCCTTAAGTACACCCTCGATTGCAAAAAGTGTTCCTGTATCAGCAGAGGCACAACCATTACACGCACCTAAGTATCTGATGTAAATATCTATATTTTCACCATTCTCTTTGATATCAAGAATCTCCATATCTCCACCATCCATGATAAGCATCTGACGAATATTATCATCAATCACTTTATCTACTACTTTTAGCTTCTGAACAACTGTCATCTGCTCAAAATCAACAGGTCCACCTGTTGCCATACCATCAGCTGTTTTTGCCATTTTTTCACGTGAGTACTCTTCAAGTAAATCAACAAGATAGATATCTTTGGCTTCATGACCACCAGGGCGAATACATGATTTACAAAACGCTCCTGCTTTGGTGTAGTCTGCTATCTGCTCAACAGTTGTTAAGTCATTTAGACGGATAACCTCTTGAAGTGTAGAGAGAGTTACTCTAGCACACTCACAAATGATTACCTCCTCTTCAAAACTCTCCATATCTACGTTCATATACATAGATGCAGCTTTTTTGATAACATCATACGCCATTACAGAACAGTGCATCTTTTGAGGTGGAACAGAGGGAACATCAGGTGTGTCTCTCATTGCTAGTTCTACATCAATATTGGTGATTTTTACTGCCTCTTGAACTGTTTTAAATTTACAAAGTTCAGCCATAGTATCAGAACTAGCAATTGCTGTTCCACACCCAAAACTCTTGAACTTTGAGTCCATAATCACATCTGTGTTTGGATTTACAACCCAATAGAGACGCACGGCATCTCCACAACTCTCTGCTCCAAAGTCTGCAACGATAAGTTTTCCACCCATCGCCTCTGCTTGTTCTGTTGTTACTTCACCCATATTTTTTGGGTTATTCATCAAATCTGCTACTTTATTACTGTACTCGTCCCATATAGTACCACCTACTAAGCTATCAAATCCCATAATTTATCCTTTTGTATTATAATCATTGTTCGATTTTATCGAACCTACGCTCTCTTGTCCATTTGTAAGGTCGTGATTACCGACCATCTATTTAATGTCCTACTGTTAATCCACTATTATGACCCTCAGGGGCATAGGAGTATGATGATGAGATTTCTCTTAATCTCTCAACGGCTCTTTTAACTACTACTAGAGTATGGTCAAGCTCCTCTTTAGTTGTGTATCTACTAAGTGAGAAACGAATAGCTGTATGTGCCAAATCTTCATCTGCACCAATTGCGTCCATAACTGAGTTTGCTTCAAGGTCTTCACTAGCACAAGCACTTCCTGTACTAGCCCCTATCCCCTCACGGTTCAAGTCCCAAAGCATCGACTCACCCTCAATACCTCTAAAAGAGATAAGAATGGTATTTACTGTTCTATGCTCTCTTGGTGTTACTACAAAGGTATCTTTGATTTTTAGTAACTCATCTTCAAAGTCATCTCTCATCTCTCGTACATCTTCCATCTCAAAATCAAGTGAATCGGTTGCTTGTTCTATCGCTTTACCCATACCTACAATTCCTGCAACATTAAGTGTACCTGAACGATGACCACCCATCTGAGCTCCACCATGAAGAAGAGGAATAAGCTCTTTTCCTTTTTTTATATATAAAGCCCCTACCCCTTTTGGTCCATGAAACTTATGGGCTGAAAAGGTTAGGTAATCGACATTGAAACTCTGAACATCTACAGGAATTTTTCCTATCGCTTGAACTGCGTCTGTATGAAAAAGAACCTTATGCTCTTCACATATATCACCAATCTCCTCAACAGGGAAAATAGCACCTGTCTCATTGTTCCCCCACATAACAGAAACTAGTGCTGTTTTAGGAGTGATACTCTCTCTAACAGATTGAGCCTCAATAAGCCCCTCTGCATTAATAGGAAGATAAGTTACTCTACACCCCATAGACTCTATAAATTTAGCAGTAGCTATAATAGATGGGTGTTCAACCTCTGAGACAATAATATGATTTTTTCTACCTGTTAAGATATACTCAAAATAGATAGATTTTAGTACCCAGTTATTACTCTCCGTAGCACAAGAGGTTATAATAACAGAATCCTCTTTTTTAGCACGAATACCTGCATAGATTTTCTCCATACCCTCTTTAATAGCAGGGTGAGTCTCACCTGCAAATGCATGAAGTGAGTTTGGATTACCATACTTTTCAGATATAAATGGCTCCATCGCCTCTTTAACTTGTGCATCTACCATTGTTGTTGCATTGTTATCCAAATAAACTTTCATTAAATTCCTTTGAGTTAAAACTCTTATATTTTAAATCGGACAAACTTAGTCCTAATTAACTTTTTCCATAATACATGATACAACCTTAAAGTATCATAAAGTAAAAAAAATTTTTGGATTATACTCCTTTGATGGTTAAAACTGTATAAAAAATTTTTAGAAATAAATGGTAGAATTCCATAACTTAAAAAGTCACAAAGGTTCTATAGTGGAAAACAACAGAGAATTTGAACAGACAATTACAAAAATGCTAGAGCTTATAGGAGAAGACCCAACAAGAGAGGGACTTCTAAAAACACCAAGCCGTGTAGCAAAAGCTCTACAATTTTTAACCGAAGGGTATCATCAAGACCCAAAAGAGATACTCAATAAAGCACTATTTACAAGCTCAAATGATGAGATGGTAGTAGTACGTGATATAGAATTCTACTCCATGTGTGAGCATCATATGTTGCCTATTATAGGTAGAGCTCATGTGGCGTATATTCCTGATGGTAAAGTAGTTGGTCTCTCAAAAATACCAAGAATAGTAAATGTTTTTGCAAGACGACTACAGATACAAGAGCAGATGACCGAACAGATAGCAGATGCCATACTAGAGACAATTAATCCAAAAGGGGTAGCAGTAGTTCTTCATGCAAGGCATATGTGTATGGAGATGAGAGGGGTACAGAAGATAAACTCTACTACTGTCTCTTCTGCCTTGCGAGGTCTATTTAAAAGCGACCATAGAACACGCTCAGAGTTTTATAATATAATTAATACCCCTGCTCCCTCTAATTTTTAGATTTTAGGTATTAATGATTGAAGAGTAATCTCTATGCGTCTATTATTAGTCGCATTTTTTGCTTTATCCAGAGGGAACTCCTCTCCATAACCAATTGCATTCATACTACTTAAGGGGTAATTTTTTTTGATAAATGTTAAAATAGTATCAGCTCGTTTTTGAGATAGTATTCTATTTTCACTATTTGTTCCATCTAAATCAGTATGTGACGCAATCTCTATAAATATATTGCTATCTACCCTTTTTAATAGTGAGACTACTCTACTTAGAGTCTGTTGATTTTGTGTTGTATAGGATTTGTTATGATCAAAACTACTTACATTGTCTGGAAAAGTAATTGGTTGATTCAAAAGAAGTGCATCTATTTTGCTCTGTGCCTCTGTTATACCAATTTTTTGTACCTTTTCTTTAGTCTCAAATATTTTTATACCTGTTTTTTCAATATAGATATATATGCCCAATAGGGTAAACCACACAATTACCAAATAGATAAATACTCTTTTTTCTTTCATATTAAACCAATCCAACCTTAATTATATTTAATTTTATTATTTAATATTCTAGCATAAATAATTTTATTTAACATTTCTTTTAAAAACTATTTTTTTTTATTTACTTATATTTTATATTAAGATATTATAATCTCTCTTTCATAAAAAAAAAAATTTATCCTTAATTTACAAAAACACCATATTGTGGTGAATAGCTTCATTTTTATCCATAAAACTTAAAATTTTATTAAAAAAATTATTTATATTTTTAGTTAAGGTTTAGTTAATTTAGTATAGAATTGTACTTGTAATTAAGAGTGCTTTTAAGTAAGTTATTAATAAGTATATAGATACGAGATATACATTATATTAAAAGATAAGGAATATATTATGAAAATAAGCGTAATGGGTATGAACCAAGATGAACTACTAAGTGGAAAAGCTTTAGCAGAGATGGGAAATGAAATTATTCATGTATGTAAAGATAATACTTACGTTGAAGATATGAAAAAAGGTCTCTACTCAATAGACGAAAAAGAGATACACAATATTGCTAATAATAGCTCTATAAACTTTACAAGTGATATAAGTGAAGCGTTAAATCAAAGTAACATGTGCTTTATCGCAGAGAATAAGACTCAGGATTCAGCTACACTTTTTAATATCCTAGCTACGGCTAAAGAGATTGGTACATATATGAACTCTCATACTTTTATTGTTGACCGTTCATCTCTACCAATGAGTAGAATAGAGCATATAAAAGAGACTATACAGCATGAACTGGATAAAAGAGCCTCAAACTTGACATTTGAAGTGATTTCCAATCCTGATTTTCTAAGAGCTTAAACAAAAAATAACTCTTTTTGCCTAAAATCTAAATATTTATATTATAATGGTACAAAAAAATGGTAAAAAGAGAGTTCATGATTTTTAAAAAAATTGTAAAATTTATCCCTGCACTTATTTATAGTGTCTTAATATTGGGTATTTTTTACTGGCAACTCAATAGTATCTACTCTATTATTATCGAGAAGTTTAAAGATGAGAGACTTTTAACTCTTCATACCTACCTATTTATCTATCTATTTGGTGTATATATGGTGACTATAGGGTTGATCAATTTAACAAATTACACTTTTTTGAAAAATAGATTATTTGTACAGATAACATCTTTTACACTGATACTATTTTATGGTTTTTTATCTCAAGAGTTTTATCATATTATTAAATATTTTATAGATTATCCTCTATCTGAAAATACAATTATGGGAATCTTCTTTTTTATATTTTTGAGCTTTGGATATGGTCTCTATAGTATTATTATACTCTTTTTTAAAGAGTATATGCCATTGAGCCATATCCTTGTTTTCTTACTTTTAGGAGTAAGTTACTCTCTCTACTTTATGCACTATTATGGGACACCACTAAACCAACTGATACCTTAGGTACTAGTTCTTGTGAGGATTTGCTTTTACATACTCAGGTGTACAGAAAATCCCACAGTGACATTTACCCTCATTTGGTATCTCATCATTTATAGCTTGTGGGCATGGGCAGACTCTATTATCAGAACTTTTGTATTTTCCTGGTTTACTCTCATCTGGATCTACCATAAAACATGGACAAAACCGTTTTCCATAAAGCAGTCTATGTCGTGCTAGACCCAACTGAACACCTTCGTTGACATCGTGCATAGGGTGATACTCCCACCCAAAATTTTTACAAACTTTATCTGTAAATTTTTTAGTCTTCTCTAACTCTTTGAGAAACTCATCTGAGCTCATATCTAACTGTTTCATCATACTTGACTCCTTATACTTTTAAGTTTTTTAATACTATACGAATATTACTAAAACTTACTACTATTTGAGTCAAACAATATAGTTTCAAAGATATGTGAGATATTATCCAACATATTTTTAGTTTTATTAAGATCTATCTTTATCTCTTCATTTTGGATATCAATACCCATGTCACGTGTTATATTAATATCAATCTGCTCTATTTTCTTTATCTGCTTCTCAACTCTATTCTCTAATCTTTTCTCTAATGTTCCAAAGAAATTATTTGTCTTATTAATATCTATAATTAGTTTTTCATCGCTAAACTCTATGCCCATCTCTTGAAAAATTGTCTTTTCTATTGTAGCATTTTCTATTGTAGCAGTTGATAGATTTTGATCCTCTTTGTTATAGACTCCTGATTTGAGTTCTTTTACTATTTGAGCTATATTATCTTGAGGACTCTC
>OBIK01000051.1_pt1 | contig 13632 bp, 8 predicted proteins | sample 1496171 | NCBI WGS metagenome assembly OBIK01 (sample SAMEA3367191, study PRJEB22510) | hydrothermal vent metagenome | biome: marine hydrothermal vent; material: sea water | place: Cayman Islands | collected 2012-01-19 | depth 2308 m | reverse complement strand
TATTTATCATCTTTAATCATTTAAAGATATAATCTTATAAAATTCATATAAAGTGACGAGCCAATAGATGCCAGATATTTTGATTTATACTATAACACTCTTAATTTTTATCGCTATTTACTTATATTGGAATAAAGAAGAGTCCCCTCCAAAAGTAAAACACTATAAGCTTTTAAAAGATACAAAAATAGAAAAAATTTCCTTACTAAAAGAACAAGGACATTGTAATGTTAACTATCTTCTTAAAACAGAAGAACAAAAATATTTACTTAGAAAATTTAAATATAAAGGTGACAGAGAGAGTGAATTTTATATTCAAAACTTAGTTCATAAAAAAGGGGTTGCAGCCAAAGCATTACTGTTAGATGAGGAAAAGAATTTAATGATTTGTGAGTACATAGAGGGAGAACACCGTTATAAACTTGACCAACAAACCTTAAAGAAATTAGCCTTAGCTTTAAAGAGACTCCATCAACTCAAAATTCAACAACAAGTACAAACCTTTAAAGGCTCATTTAAATACAAGGACAAAAAAGTCTATGAGGCATTTAAAACCCTTAAACAATTTAAGCCTGAGTATGTCCTCGGACACAACGACCTACACCCTAAAAACATTTTATTTGGTAAAAAAATAAAGTTTATAGACTGGGAGTATGCAGGGATGAGTGACCGATATTTCGACTTAGCTGCGATTATCATTGAATTTAAACTCAATAAAAAAGATGAAAAAACTTTTTTACTTAGCTATTTCTCTCCAAAGAAACAACCTAATTTAAAAAAGCTAAATGCCTATAAAGTCATCTACAAAACCTTATGGACTGTATGGTTCTATGATCTTGAACGAGGTCAAATTAGCTCAATTTAAAAGATGAGTGCTTACAACTTTTATTTACTTATCTAAGCCAACAGAAGAAACCAACGCTTTTCCCTTCACTTCAATAACACTCACCAGATGCTTACTCTTTCCACGTAAAGTCTTTTCCCCATTAGAAATAGCATAGTTAAACGAAACTTTGAGTTTCACTTCTTTTTCTGTTTTACTAAGAACGGTGACTTTCAGGTTAGTGTATTGACGGTTTGACCAACTCTTAAAGTAGTTCTTTTTGTCTTTTAAAATATGCTCTTGGTTTACTTCTGTATTTCTAAAGTATTTTTTTAGAGGGTAGTTAAAAAATCCTATGAAGTCTTTTTCATTATTCGAACTCATCTCTTTGTTGTAAAGGTCTTGAACTAAAGAGATGGCACGTTCAGATAGAGGAGTTTTTATGGCTGTTTCTTTTTTAGATTTTACTGCTTCTTTCTTTTTATCTAAAACTATCTCTGAAATCCGTGCTTGACCATTTATCTCAATGACCGTAAGTTGGTGTTTACTCGTACCTATTTGGGCTTTTTTACCATTGTCTATTTTGTAGTCAAAGCTTATTTTTATAACACTAGAGTTCTTATCAGCACTTACGATTGTTGTTTTTATGTTTGTGTAAGTTCGTTTTTTAAATTGTTTAAAATAGCTCTTTCTATCTTGTAAAATCTTATTTTTACTTACTTCTGTTTTACCAAAGTATTTTTTTAGAGGGTAGCTATAGAAATGTAAAAAGTCTGTTGCTTTTTGACTGGTCATTTCTAGGGTATAAAGCTCTTTTACTAAAGCTTCTGCACGTATTTTAAAGTCTATCTTCTTAATAGGAACCAGTAGACTTTTTTTAGGTTTTGTATTTTTTAGTACTTTGACAATCACTTCTGTACTCTGTTTGGCATAGTCATTAATACGTGAGTCATACATGGACTCTGTAATGATGGCAGGAAGTTTACACGTACCAATACTCGTTGCCATAAGTGGGGTGAAGATGATGCCTTGTACAGGTTGAACAATATATTTCTTTTGGTCTCTGTCGTATTTTTGTTTTTTTACTAGGTTTACAAAATGTAAAGTTCTGTCATCTCTTATCTCTTTATGTTCTATGTGGATGTTTTCATCTTTAAAGCGTGATTTTAACTCTTTGATGTTGTTGTTAACAATGCTAAAACAAGCAGGGATTCTTTGAGAAATAACAACGTTATCAATTTTTCCATAATTTTGTACCGTTACTTTAGAGTAAAATTTATCACCTTGTTTCAATGCTTTTAAATCAACCGTATCACCAGCTTCATCAATAAATTCACGCTTAATTGTCAGTTCACCTTCTCCCAGTTCATTTTTTAAGCTTTTTGGTAAGTTTTTAGCAAACTCTACGGAGTAAGAGACGGCAGTTTTATTGGGTTCAATCTCTACTTGTGAACTTTTGATTTTCTCATAACTTATGACAGTCGGTTTGGTAAAGCGTTTGTTTTTGTCATTTATTTTTACGTTGACATCAAGCTTAGTGCTACTTGGTTTACCTAAGTAGGTACTCACAGCTTTAAGTGCTACAGCTTTACTTTGGGTAGAGTATAAGTTGTCAAACTCTTTTTGAACTACTTCTAAGTCTTGGTCACTTTTGTCAAAGTATTGACTTTTAATAGTAAAATGTAAAAACATGTCACGAACGTTTGAACCAAAGTTTCCGTAACGGTTTCCATACTTGTCACGGCTATAGCTTGAAAGCTCCTTGTCATATTTTTTGTAGAGCTTATTGGCTTTTTTATCTTGACCTTGCATTTTTAAAATAGCAGCCATATACAAAGTTGCCACAGGGTTACCTTTGTATTTTTCTTTTTCATAAAGCATGTTCGCTGTAGAGCTTTTTAGTTTCTTATGTTCTGCTAAGATAAATGCTGCATAAACTTGATGGAAGTCACCATACTTTCCATCGTAACGACCATTTTTAGTGGCAACACCTTTAAGCATCTTGACGATTTTTTTCTCCATACTCTCTTTGACATCTGCCTTGTCTCTTTGTAGTTCAAGTAAAACCTGTGAAGCATAAAGTGAGGCATAGGCATTGACATAGTTTCCCCCTTGCCAATAGTAAAACTCACCATAATAGTTTTGCATACTGTCAAGTTTTTTAATGCCTTGAAGCGTAAAGTGTTGACTCTTTTTCAAAAGTTTGTCTTTGTTTAAAAATGCTTTGGCGTAATGCATGGCTGAGAGTTTAGATGAGGTTTGTTCAGCACAACCATAAGGGTAGCCTATCAAATACTTTAAGTCCCCACGTAAAGCTCCTATGAGGTTGTTTGAAAGGCTAACATAGACAGCTGAGTCTTTGTAAATAGTTGGGGCTTCTACCTTAATCTTTTTACTTGTAACGCCTTTAAAAGTTTTGGTACTTAGGGCATAAGCCGAGAGAATAGGAAGTTCTACACTTTTACTAACTGTTTTGTTATCATAGGTTGCTGTTAAGGTGATTTCACCTTTTCCCTCTGCAAAAGGGTAAAGTGCAAGGGTGATTTTTTTAGAAGCATTCGCAGGAATATTCACTGTTGTCTCTTTTAAATCAATTACCAAGTTATCAGATGTTGTGGCACTTAGCATAACAGTCTTAGGAACTTTCGTGCTGTTAAACACGCGAAGTGGCACTTCTATTTTATCTCCATCTAGTGCAAACTTAGGGTAAGAGGGTTTGAGCATAATGTCATCTTTTATGCGAATGTCTTTTGTTATGACCCCAATGCTATCAGCATTAAGTGCAATGGCAACCACAGCAGCTCTACCATTAAACTCTGGAATGTCCAGTTTAATCTTGGCTACCCCATCTGTTGCATCAACAATTCCTGACCAAATCATAAAAGGTTTGATACGTTTTCCTAAGTCTGGGGCTAAATGTTTCTTCTTTTTAGAAAGTGAATCACCAGCACCAAAGTCAACAAGTTTACCTTCTGCTATATAGGCTAAAAGTTGGTCATAGAGGTCAAAGTAAGCGACCTCTTTTTCCCGTGTTTTGTTAAAGTATTTGAAAATCTCAGGTTTTTTTTGTGAAACCAGTTGCAAAATCCCTCGGTCAACAACAGAGATGAGAACCTTAGCAGGTTTAGAAGTTTTTACTTCTAAAGTAAAGCTACGTTTTGAAGCAGAGATTTCAGGTAAGTTCATCTCTATTTTGATTTTGTGTTCGTCACGGTTGGGTTTAACAAACTTGTAGCCCATGGCACGAAAAGGAATAAGGTTTGAGGGTGTATCTGAAGCTCTATAAGCTGTAGCATGTAAATGGAAACCTCGTTTAATCTCTTGCTCTATCTCTAGGCTAACTTTGGCTGTTCCTTTATGAATGGGAATGAGTTTGTACTGATGGACTTTATCACTCTCCAAGGTTATAAGCACTTGCCCTTCTAAAATGGGAGACTTAATACTAATATCTAGTTTGTCGCCTTTTTTGTAAAGCTTGTCTTTAAAGTTTATCTCTAAAGATTGTAGGTCATTACTAGGAGAAATGTTAGAGTAAGACCACCACCAAACATCAAATGAAGAAGAAGCAGAGTGTCCACTAAGGTGGTCGTAAATCTCAATGTAATGGTCACCATTACTGTTAATGGTACGTGAAAACTCTTCATTGGATTTTATGCTAAAGGTGTCGACCACAGAGGTCTCTTTTTCCCAGTTGTAGTTACCCCCATAGTAGTCATAATGCCAACGCACACGTTTAACCACAGCTGTTAATTCTCTCTCAATTTTTTTTCCAGTCATCGGGTCAAGTAGAACCGTTTTACCTTTGAGCTGTTCACCTTTTTCAAATGAATCACGCTCAAGGTGAATTCCCACCATGCTTTGATAAGGGTAGAGTTTAATTTTTTTGTAGTTTGAGACAGGTTGTGCATCATCCATGATGGTTACCCCTACCATAGCTTCAAGAATTGAAGGAACTTTTTGACGAATATTTGAACTTAAAGCAATCTCAAATTTTCCTTGGCTATCTAGCACAATGTCTTCACTGTGGTCGATGTAAAGGGTCACATTTTCTTGTTCTAAATATTGGTTTGAAAAACTGTAGTTCTTGTAGTCTTTGTTGTGGTAGTTAATGGGACGAGCATTTAGCGTTACTTTTCCTTGTAAGTAGGCAGAGGGTGCTCCAAATAAGTAAGAAGAAGAGATGTTCGCTTCGATGAGTTCACCTACTTGATAGAGGTTTTTAGAAGTTTTAATGCTATTTTCAATTTTTGGAGGCATAAAAGCTTCTACTTTGAGCTTTTTAACAGCCAGTAAATGTTCGCCTAGTGTCACACTTAGATGATAATTTCCAAGTTTGTCACTTCTGTCGAACTGATAGTTAAAGTCTATGAGTCCATATTCGTCTGTATGATAAACTTTTTTATGGGTAATATCACCTTTAGGGTTACGCAATATGATTTTTACAGGCAAGTTAGAAGCTGAGATAAAATCTTTGTCTTTAATGGTGATGAGTGAATTGAGTTTAGAAGCTGGACGTAAGATATTACTTTGAAAATAGATATGTGCCTTAAAGCGTTCTTTTCTTTTTAAAATGTTGTTAGGCATAGGCGAAGAGATAGTTTTAGTTAACAGTAAAAAGTTTTTGTCATGTTTGGTTTTTACTACAATGCCTTTTGGATTTTGTGTGAGCAAGGTTTTGTTGTTTATGATAGCAATACCATCAGCATTACTCTTAGCACTTCCTAGTAGAGCATTGTTTTTTCCGTAAATCAATACCTCTGCATCTTCAATGGGTTGAGCAGAACTTAGAGAAAGTACTGAAACAAAAGCTTGTGTTTTTGAAAGGTTAGCTGATATTCCAATGTCCGAGATAAACAGAACTTTTGAGCTAACATGTTCTGTTTGTGTTTTATCTTTTTTAGACTCACTGTAGTGTAAAGAGACTTTGTAAACACCAGAAGTTAACTCTTTTGAACTCAAATCTGAGAGTTTAAACTTTTGTTGGAGTATTTCATTTTGTTTGGAGTTCAATGTGAGTTTTTTACTGAATACCTCTTGGGTATAGGCATCAATATTATGTTTGTTCGCAGTATTAAAGTTCATGAAGTAACGTAAGTTGTCATCTAAGAGACGCTCAACCACCAGTGTAGCATCTTCAACATTAACTGATTTAAAAGAGAGTTCACCATGAGAAGAGATGTAGCTTTTCTCTTTGTCAAATAAAATTGCTTTGGCACGATTGGGTGTTTTTAGTTTGTAGTTTAAATCCTTCTTGAGTTCACGAGAATAGATGCTCAGCCCTTTTTTTAATCTAATCGCATAGTCTGTATTGGCTTTAAATTCATCTGAACTTACATCATGGTAATAGTAGGAGTTATTAACACCAAATTTTTCTCTTTCGTAGTAGCCCATGTACTTATAATGTGAAACTTGTAGGTTTTCAATGCCATCAATCTCTATAAATTTGTTGGACTTTGCTTTTAAATTGTCTTCTACAAAAATACGCAGGACAAATTTTCCATTTTCAAGAGCTACCATTTGGGGGTCATCTTTGATGATGAGTTTCTTTTTGTCATTGTCTAGCTGTACACTTTTATTGTGTATGTTAAAAGTCTTTTCATAGCTACTTTCCAAGCTTGTGGCACTGGTAGTTTTTAATTTTTTATTAACAAGTAGCTTTAGAGAGTGTTTTCCTACTTTTTCCATAATTTTAAGCACAATGTTCTCTCCATCATTGGCGATGACTTTATAGTTCAAATTGGTTGAACTGAGTTTGTCTAGCTTTTTAAGGACAATACCTTTTTGAATGCTAGAGGCATCAATGGCATCATTAAAATTCAAACGTAAAATCTTTTCATGTTTAAAATAAAGAACTTCATTGACCTTCAGGGCTACCGTACTAAAGACAAAATTTTCATTTTTATACGAACAAGAATAACGCGTATCACTTTTTAAAAGTTTTTTTGGTAGAACTTTCAACTTTTTATCAGACTCAATTTTATAAACAGCATCCAAGGTAGGAGAACAAGAAAGAAGTCTCTTATGGGTGTAGAACAAAGTGTTGTCAAAAGTGCTTTTGGTACTTTGAATGATGAAAGGTTGATTAAGTGCTACTTTAGCGTCAACACTAGAAATGCTTTGAGCAAAAAGAAGAGGGCTAATGAGTAAGAAGAGAAAGTTTTTAATCATAGTGAGTACTTTCTGTTTATTTTAGCAGAAAATTAACAAAATATATTATGTTATTTAGAATTCTTGATTAAATATTTGTATCTTTCTAACTTTAGCCCCTTCATCTACGCAACTTATATCATGTGTTGTTGGTGATAAATATTTGTAGATAGCTTCTCCTGAAGAACTGACAATGGGTGCTTGATTGTCAATGAGCCAATAGATGGTACTGTTTTGCTCAAATGAGTAGCATTCTAGCTTTGTCTTTTTAAATTCATTGGGCAGTAATTGATTGTAAGTATAGGTTTTTTTATGAACAGGACTGGTGATAAGAGGCTTGTAACTTTTCCACTTTTTGTAGCATTTATGCTTTTTTAATGTCTCAATAGACTTTAGCAGACCTTGTTTTTGTAAATAAGAAAGCACTTCAGCCCTCATACTTTTACATTCATTTTTAATGCCTACATTTTCTATGACATCATCTTCTGCTTTTTGTTGGCAATCTCCTAGTTGTATGGCATCTTGACAAATAGTTTTTTTGACAATACCTTGTGGCTTTTGAAACCACTTTTGTTCTCCTAATAGTTTAAATATTTTAAAAAGAGTAGGAGAAGCGATTTTAAGTCCTGTAGCATGAACTCCTTGGTACTTTTTAGAAGCAGCCCCTGAGAAATTTCCAAACCAAACAGCCACGGTATACTTAGGTGTGTAGCCGATGGTTAACATGTCTTTAGCATGAGCAGATGTTCCTGTTTTAAAAGCAACTCTTGTCATGCTTTTCATCTGTTCCCATGTAGCAGAAAAAGAAAGCCTTGGAGAATCTGCTAAGATGTTTGAGACCAAGTAAGTGGCTTCTTTACTTAATAAACGTTTGGCAACATTTGGCTTTAGTCTCGCACTGCTTGGAGCTAAAGTCTCCGATTCCGATTTTTTCAAATAAGAAGCTTGTTGGTAAACACCCCCATTGGCTAACATGGCAAAGAGTTCAGCATTTTCTTTTAAAGGAAGTCCTAATCCACCCAAGGTCAAAGAAGAACCATAATACGACTTAGGATGAGTAAGTGAAGTTATGTTTGTTTTTTGTAGTAAATTGTAAAGACTTTTCTCTTTAAGCAGTCTGTCCAGTTCAACAGCTGGGATGTTAAGAGAAAGTTGCAGAGCTTCGGTAGCTGTAACTTCACCTTGGTAGGTTTTAGAATAGTTCATGGGTTTGTAGCCATTAAGAAAAAGAGGTACATCAAAAAGTTTTTTAAGAGGTGTGATGAGACCCTCTTCTAAGGCACGAACATAAACAAAAGGTTTCAGCGTTGAACCAGGGGAGACCAATGCTTTTAGCCCATCGTTCTGCCCTCCATGTTTATGGTCATAAAAATCTTGTGAAGCCACATAAGCTACGATGTTCATGCTTTTGTTTTCTATGACTATGGCTGAGGCATTATGAATATTAAAATTTTTAAGCTCTTTTACTTGTGAACTTATGAGGTTTTGAACTTGATGTTGAATACTCATGTCAATGGTCGTATCTACTTCACCTTGTTGTTTTATTTGTGCTGTTAAATGAGGTATTTTATTGGGTAGGTTTTGAATGTTAACAGATATATTTTCTATTTTAGCTCGTTGGTAATCTTCTTTTGTTAATAACTTAAGTTCTCTTATTCGTTTTAATAATTTGTTTTTAATAGGATTTATATTTTTGTTCTTTTTAGGACGATTGGCATTTGGATTTTTAGGAATGCTTGTTAGGTACGCTATTTGAGAGAGTGAAAGTGAAGAGGGTGGAAGTTGAAAGTATTTGAATGAAGCAGAGGCGAAACCTTCGACATTTCCACCATAGGGGGCATTGTTTAAGTAAAAAGTTAAAATTTCATTTTTGCTGTATTGCCACTCTAATTGTAAAGCTTGAAACATTTCAATGATTTTCTGTGAAAAGGTACGAGGTTTGTTATGCATCATACGAGCTACTTGCATGGTAATAGTAGAAGCCCCTATTTTGCCTTGATTGCTAAGGTTAAACCATAACGCACGAATAATTGAGAATGGGTTTACTCCAAAATGTTGTTCAAAATATTGGTCTTCGTAGGCGAGGACTATTTTTTTGACGTTTGAGTTTAGGGCTTCTTTTTTTATGGGCATACGTAAAAATCCATCAGAACTTAGTTTTACGGCGATGAGGTGATGTTTGTTATCATAAATGAGGGTTGATTTGGGTTTGTTGAGTCGGTCTGTGTTTAGAGGGAAGAGGTAATTTAATAGAAAAAATAGTGAAAAAATAGCTATAAAACCAATACAAATATGTTTTATAAATTTCATTTATCCTCTTTGAAAAACAACAATATTTTTGTTAATAATTTTTAAAACTTTCAATCCTACTTTTTTAGCCATAATTTCAAAAGACTTTGGCGTAAAAAAGCTTATGTGCGTAGGGTCTCTTCTGTACCACCATGCTAAAAACTCTTTGTCATCTTTGGGTGGAAATTTTGTCATAAGTACGATGTAACCATTGTGCTTTGTATGTTTCGCTAAAAGTTCTAAACTATCAAGAGGTTTGCAAAGGTGTTCAAATACTTCTGTAGAAGTGATAAGGTCATACATTTTATCTTCATAAACTTTTTTAGGAGCATAGTATAAATCATAAATATCAACTACTAAGCCTCTTCTTTCTAAAAGTTCTGCAAGTACAGGTGTAGGGCCTGAGCCAAAGTCCAATGCTGTTTGAATATTGTTTCTATAGGGTTCAATACCAAGGTCAATAAAATCCTCAAACATCTGAACATAACCCTCATTTTCTAAAGAGTTATTATGTTGGTCATATTTACTTTTTTCTTCAATTTTATCAATCATATATTTATCATCTAATGAGACAAAACCACAACTTTCACAACGATAATAAACCAGTTCCTTCTTAGTATCTGTAATTGGGGTTGTTGAAGCTTGACAAAGTTTACATAGATACATCGCTTTTAACCTCATAAGTATTTTTTGAAATTATATCAGATATAAATCAGAGTATTTATTAATTAAATATTAATAAATAAAATTAATTAAACTATTAGTATATACTTAAAGTAAAAAAGTGCTAAAGTATCTTACAAAAAATTAAAGGATGAATTACATGAAGTTACTATTAAGCTTAATGATTGCAGGATCAGCACTATTTGCAGGAGGAGATATCCTACCAGTTCAAGTTCAAACTGTTTTTGAAAAACCTATATTGGCTCCAGCACCATCAAGATGTTATAAGCCAAACATTGAAAAATGTCCAGACTGTGAAGATATTGCAGAAATATGTCCAGATGATCCACAACTTCCAATAGCAAAAACTGAACCTTGTGACGCTCTAATAAACAGATAGTCATAAGCTAACTTACCACTGTTTAGTGGTAAGACTCCATATACACCTCTTTTCTCTCTTTCCACCTATACTTTTTATCTTCTCTAAGTTTTTTAAAATACAAATTACCAGAATTACGCCAAGCATCTAAGACAATACTATTTTCAATCCCCTCACCTTTGGCAGACACAGACAAAGCATTATGCTCATTTAGGTAGCCTATGTTTGCTCCAATAGCATGAAATGCTAATGTTCGATAATTTTTCTTCACTAAATGTTTTAATAAGTCTTCTGACCATTCATAACAGAGACCTCGTTCTTTTAATCCAATGTTAACCAGTGCATTTTGAATCCAAGGAGAAGAGATAGCTTTGTATTTTTTTGAAAGTTCTAAACTGTAGTTTATGCTACTTTTAGAAAGATTTAGCGCTTCATCTCTATTTACTTTAGGACTTAAGCCTAGCAATAAGCCCTGTAACTCAACTACATTCTTATTGAGAATATGTGGAGATGGCTGTTTAACAGAACAAGCCAAGAAAACAAAAGAGATAAAAAATAATCTAATGAGCATAAAGTCCAGTCAAGTAACCATAACTTAGCCATAACAATAGAAGTGAAAAAGCTAAATAGACCCATAAATATTGAGGATTTTTTGCAATCATAAACCCACCAACCATACCAGCGACCAATCCTCCCACATGGGCTGAGACATCAATAGAAGGGAATATAAAACCAATAACTAAGTTAATAAGCAAAATAAGCCCAAAATTTTTCATAAAATCTATAAACTCTTCTCTCATAGTCATTCGGTGAACAAAAGCAAAACCAGCCAAAGCCCCAAAAAGACCAAAGATTGCTCCACTTGCCCCAACTGCTTGACCTCCTAAATGCATATAGATAGAAGTAAAAGAGCCAAAGAGTGCAGCAGTAAAATAGATACCTAAGTAAGCACTCTTAGAAAATAACTTCTCAACCATCGTTCCAACCATATACAAGGAGAGCATATTCATAACAATGTGCATGGCATCAGCATGTAAGAAAATGGAAGTAAAAAGTCGGTACAACTCACCCCTCATAACCACTGAATAGCCATGCAATACACCATTAAGATAGAGATATTCAGCCAAAGAATCAGAGAGTTGACCTAAGAGAAACATTACAATAGAAATAGCCATAAGCGTATAGGTAAGAGGATACTCTTTAAATTTATTAATATAGTTCATAGGAATATCATACCCAAAAGCCTATAAATAGCCAAAGGGTAAAAGATATAGAAATTAAAAAAAGAAGATAAAATATTTTTTTAGAATAAATAGCTAAAAATGAAACCACTAAATAGACCAATCCATACCAGTAATCTAAAATAAACATGCTCTTGTTTGCTTCTAGTGTAAAAATTTTTATTAAAATAGGGTCAAATAAATTACCAAATCCAATAAGATGTAAACCCATAGAGAGAGGATAAAAAAATGAAAATCCCAAAGAGAAAAAAGGAGAAGTGAGTTGAAGTGGATTTACTACAGGAAAAACCATATGCACAATGGGCAACATCAAAACAAAAATACCAAAACTTATAAACAGTGTCATAAAGTATTTGTTAAGAGTTGAAAAATGTTTGAGTAGTAAAAAAATATAAAATACCCCAGCCACCGAGAACCAAAAAGCCAAAGAGAGTAACATCTTAGGAAAAATCACCAATAAAACTAAAATAATTGTTGCCAAAAAAGTAAAAGAGAGTAACTCCATACCCAAGACTAAAAGCACCCAACCCACAGCCATCATGGCATAAGAACGCAGTAATGATGGGGGAGCATCTACAAACCAAACATACAATGCTAAGAGAACCAAGACCAGTAAACCTACGTCATGCAAATCAAATCTATAAGGAAAATACCTCTGTTGTGCCACTCTGTAAAAAGGTCGCAGTAAAAAGAACAGTAACGCAGACAAAATAGCCAAATGAAAACCACTTAGAGCGATGAGGTGACTCACACCCAAGGAGGAGACTTGTGTTCGTAACTCTTTCTCCAAAGGTGTTGCAAAATAAATAGCTTTGTAAAAAGAAGCTGTCAGATTATCTTCATGTTGATTTTCTACAAACGTTAAAAATTCACCTTTAACACTTCGCTCTTCTTCATAAATCTCATTGACCCTTGAAAAGATAAATGATGTTCCTAAATAGTCAAAGAAAGAGAGTTTTTTATGAGGAAAAAGCTTTAAACGTAATTTACTTTTAATCTCTTTTGCTCTGATTTTTGTACGAGAGAAAAAGTTCATATTTAAAGTTGGAGCATAAACCTTTAAAATCGTATGATACTCATCCCCATTCCACTTCTCATAGGCTTGAATGACTTGCACATCAGTGTAATAAAAAGGTTTTTCTTTAAACTCACGATACTCTTGATGTAAAAAGAAAAGACGCATGAAAAGTAAAAAAAGAAGAAGCAACATACTTAGCCAAAACTCTTTTAAAGTCAAAAAAAGTTTTGGTTTTTCTAACACCAATTAGCCCTTAAATTGTAGGTAACTCTATGTTTCCTAAGTCACGTGTGTCCATGTTTTCATCATCGTAAATAATCTCAAAAGGTGCATCACCACCACCTTGATGAGCATCAATGAAACGTGTAAAGCGTTTTTGGAACAACAGTTTTACCGTACCTGTAGGTCCATTTCTGTGTTTACCCAGTATCAGCTCTGTCTCTTCTTCAGGTTTATTTTGAAACTTATTTTCATACTCTTTCCCCTCAGCCTTTGCTTTCATCTCACGCTCTTTTTCAGCAGCTTCACGGTAGACATCATCACGATAGACAAACATAACAATATCAGCATCTTGCTCGATACTTCCACTTTCTCTCAAATCCGAAAGCATCGGACGTTTGTTGTCCCTACTCTCAACCCCACGGTTTAACTGTGAAAGTGCCAAGATAGGAATCTGTAACTCTCTTGCCAGTTGTTTTAGTCCCCTAGAAATTTCAGAAATAACCTGTTGACGACCCTCAGAACTGTCACCAGACATCAGCTGTAAGTAGTCAATAACAGCCATGGTAATCTCAGGATGTTTAGCCTTTAATTTACGTAACTTAGAGCGAACATGATGAATGGTAGCCATACCCCCATCGTCTACAAAAAGCTTTCTAGTCGCCATTTTATCAGCAGCCTTTGAAAGGTTCGACCACTCATCATCTGTCAAATCACCAATACGAAGTTTTTGTAAAGCAATAGAAGTCTCAGTAGAGAGTAAACGCAACATCAACTGTTCAGCTGGCATTTCAAGTGAGAAAAATGCCACACCCTCACCACGCTCTATGGCTTTTTGAGTCATGTTTAAAAC
>OBIK01000050.1_pt1 | contig 13945 bp, 12 predicted proteins | sample 1496171 | NCBI WGS metagenome assembly OBIK01 (sample SAMEA3367191, study PRJEB22510) | hydrothermal vent metagenome | biome: marine hydrothermal vent; material: sea water | place: Cayman Islands | collected 2012-01-19 | depth 2308 m | reverse complement strand
GATATCAAAATTAAAATTTCTAAAAAGAATAAGCTTGTACATATAACAAGAAGTGAGATTATAGATTTATATCTAAAAAAGATTGATAATATCAAAGGGATAAAAGTTGTTCCCATTGATAATAAAAATTCCTATAAAGAGTTTTATCGTAAGTTTATAAAAAAAACACCCAAACAGCTACGTGCCTACTGGATAAAATCTGATAAGAAAAGACCTCCTAAAAGATTATCAACTTCTGAAATAAATAAAGAGATGATAAAAAATTCAAAAATACTATCTTATGCCAAAAATGACTTAACAGGAAAACTACTATTTAGAATTGATTAAATGTTACTAAATAGATTAATCTACTATATCTTTTTACTTTAAATAATTACTCCAAAAATCTCTTTTATAAAATATGCTATCATTTTATAATTATTAACTTGGGGGTTACTTGCTATGTTTAATCTTACTATTCTTACCAAGCTTCGTATTATATTTTTTATTATTTTAATATTTTTTGGCATCTATATCGCTATTAGTAACCACTTCTCTATAAACCACAAAGAGGAGCTTATAAAACTAGAGAATAGAACCTCTCTTACAGTCTCTATACATAAAGAGAATTTAAGATTTGTTGAGAAGATGAATGATGAGTTTGATACAGCTTTTTTATCAGGAGAGAACCTTTTTATTGAAAAAGCAGAGTTTATAAAAATCAAGATTATAAAAAATTTAAATAGATTAAAAACAGAGAATAATATATTAAGTATTGAGAAAGATAAAGAGCTATTAGAAAATTTTTTCACGAAGCAATCAGATGCAATTAGGGCATTAGAGGATATTCCAGATAAGATGACAATGGATAATATTCAACTTATGAAAATGAATATAATCGAAATATATAAAGAGAAAAAATATGATTCTGATAAGAGATTAAGAGAAGCTTTTAAAAGTATGATGGAGGATACTAGTAGGCAATCTAATATCATATTAGCATTATCTCTTTTTGGGGTTCTTGTTATTATTGTCGCCTATATCTATATGCACTATACTATCAAAAGTAGATTTAATCAAGTCTATAACTCACTAGATAACCTAGTCAAGGAGAAACCTGATTTCTCTAAAAAAATGAAAAGTGATAAGCAAGATGAGATAGGAAAACTAGTTGATGGGTTTAATCAACTTCAATCTAAACTTGAAAATGATTATAATAGATTAAATGAGCTAAAGATAAAAGCAGAAGATAATGCTAACTTAAAATCTGAATTTTTGGCAAATATGTCACATGAGATACGAACTCCAATGAATGGTATTGTTGGTATGAGTTATTTAGCTTTACAGACAAAATTAGATACTAAACAGCGAAATTATATTGAAAAAATTGATAATTCGGCTAAGAGACTCTTGGCTATTATTAATGATATTTTAGATTTATCTAAAATAGAATCGGGTAAATTAGTTATTGATAATGTAGACTTTAATCTACATAAAATGGTTGAGGGTTCAATGGACTTGGTAGGATTTAAAGCCCAAAAGAAAGGATTAGCATTTACTGTAAGCTATGCTACAGGTGTTCCTAAAAAACTTTATGGTGATAGTCTTAGAGTATCACAAATTTTGACCAATCTTTTAGGTAATGCTATTAAGTTTACAAATCATGGTAAAGTCTCTCTCTTTATCTCTAAAGTTCACAATAATAGATTTAGATTTGAGGTAAGAGACACTGGTATAGGATTAACTCCAACTGAGTTAACAAAACTATTTAAAGCATTTTCACAAGCTGATGGTAGCACGACTCGAATTTTTGGAGGTACAGGTTTAGGGTTGGTTATATCTAAGCAACTTGTTGAACTAATGGGTGGTAGAATATGGGTTGAGAGTAAACCAAAAGAGGGAAGTAAATTTATATTTGAGATTGAACTTCAAGAGATAGAAGAGCCAAGAGAAGAGATAGTTGTTATTGGTAAATCTCCCAATAAAAATATCAATTTCAAGCAGAGTATTGAGCAACTTGAAGGGCATAAAATATTGCTTGTAGATGATAATTATATAAATCAAGAGATAGTCATAGGATTGCTTGAAAATTCACATATAGATTTAGAGATAGCTTCAAATGGTCAAGAGGCTGTAGATATGTTTGAAAAGGGTAGATACTCACTTATCTTAATGGATATTCAGATGCCCATTATGGACGGATACCAAGCCACTACACTTATCAGAAAAGAGGACAAAGATGTACCAATTATAGCCATCACTGCAAATGCTATGAAAGAGGATATTATGAAAACTGCCAAGTATGGGATGAATGACCATATAAATAAGCCCATAGATGTAGAGAAACTCTATGAGACTATATTTAAGTATATTTTAAATTAGATACTTTTATAAATTTTCACTCAAATAAGCCAATGCTCTCTCTTTGGCTTCACCTATCTTAGAAATATCTTTTCCACCTGCTTGTGCGAAGTCGGCTCTTCCTCCACCTCCACCACCAAGAATAGGAGCTATCTCTTTAATCCAATTACCTGCTTTAATAGAAGTCTCTTTAGAACCACAAGCTATCATCACTTTGTCACCTTTTTTCTGAAAGAGCATAATTGCTAAATTAGGGTACTTATTTTTAGCTTCATCAATAAGCTCTTTAATATCTCCTGCTTCTACCTCTTCTACAATAACCATAGAGTTGTTAATCTCACTTGCAGTTAACTCTTTTTTAGTAGAGCTTAGTGCAGTTTTTAGTTCAGATTTCAAAGTTTTAACTTGCTCTTTTAAGTTACTAATCCCTACCATTGGATTTTGGTTTTTTAGTTCTCTTTTTAGTTCATTTAGAGAATCTCGAAGAGCATGAACCTCAGCCATAGAAGATTTACTACAGATAGCCTCTATCCGTCTAACACCTGCACTTACCCCTGACTCTTTGGTAATCATAAAGAGACCAATTTCAGAAAGATTATCCACATGAGTACCACCACAAAGCTCAACAGATGCATCACCCATGCTAACTACTCTGACTTCACTACCATACTTTTCACCAAAAAGAGCCATAGCTCCTGCTTTTTTAGCATCATCTACTGACATCACTTCAGTTTTTCTAGTAATAGCACGAGAAATCTTATCATTTACCCATGCTTCTATCTTAGCTATCTCATCTGCACTCATCGCTTGTGGGTGAGAGAAGTCAAAACGTAAACGCTTATCATCATTGAATGAACCTGCTTGGGTAATATGCTCACCAAGTAGCTCTCTAAGTCCTGCATGAAGTAGGTGAGTGGCTGAGTGGTGTCTCTCTATCTCAATACGTGAAGCATCTACTATAGAGGTCACTTGGTCACATACTTTTACCAAGCCTTCTATTTCAGATAGATTCATATCTAAAAACTTTTTAGTATCTAAAACATTAATTTTTCGTTCTTCATTTTTCGTTATTAATTGACCAATATCACCTCTCTGTCCACCTGCCTCTGCATAAAATGGAGTGTTGCTTAAAAATACCCAACCTTTTCCATCTATCTCTTTTACACGTTTGAAATTTTCATCAAGTAGAGCCAAAACAGTCGCTTCGCTTGTAGTTTTTTCATACCCTACAAACTCATTAAGTCCAAAATGCTCTTTTAACTCTTTAAAGTCACCTGTAGCTGCTGCCTCTTTTGTCCCTTTCCAACCTGCTTTTGATTGTGCTTTTTGTGCTTCTAATTTAGCATTAAAAGCATCAATATCTAGTTTGATATCTTTTTCTCTAAGCATATCTTCTGTCAAATCAAGAGGGAAACCATAGGTATCATTTAGTTTAAAAGCTACCTCTCCATCAAACATATCGGTGGTGTTTTTAAGCTCCTCATTAAAGAGTTTAATTCCATCTTCAATTGTCTTAAAAAAACGCTCCTCTTCAAGTCTCATAGAGGTTTTAATAGATTCTGCTTTGGCAGGTAGATAGTCATACTGCTCTCCCATACTCTCAACCAAAGTATCAACCATCTTATGCATAAATGGTTCACGTAGTCCAAGCAAGTAACCATGACGGATAGCACGTCTCATGATACGTCTAAGCACATATCCACGCCCCTCTTTATCAAAGTTTATACCTTGTGCAAGTAGAAATGAACATGAACGCAGGTGGTCAGCAATAACACGGTATGAAGCAGAGTTAGAAGCCTCATACTCATACTTCGTTCCTACTATTTCAGAGAGTTTGTCGATGTATGGCATAAATAGAGTAGAGTGGTAGTTGTTAAGAACACCCTCTTTAATCGCAGTCACACGCTCAAAGCCCATACCTGTGTCGATACTAGGTTTTGGAAGTGGGTTTAGATTGCCCTTGGCATCTCTATCATACTGCATAAAGACCAAGTTCCAAATCTCTAAGAAACGGTCACCCTCTCCACCCATATAATCCTCTTCACCATTGAAGTGTTCAGCACCTTGGTCATAAAAAATCTCCGAACAAGGACCACAAGCACCTGTTTCACCCATTGCCCAAAAGTTCTCTTTGTCATCAAATTTTATAATTCTATCTTTGGAGATATGTTTTTGCCACAACTCATACGCTTCATTATCATCTTCATGCACTGTTACCCAAATTTTCTCAATTGGTAAATTTAGATATTTCTCCGAGGTAGTAAACTCCCAAGCATACGCCATAACTTCTTCTTTGAAATAGTCTCCAAAAGAGAAATTACCAAGCATCTCAAAAAGTGTGTGGTGTCTAGCAGTATAACCCACATTATCAAGGTCATTGTGCTTTCCACCTGCTCTAATACAAGTCTGTGAGCTTGTAGCTCTTGGAGGATTAGGAATAGGAGCATCTCCTGTAAAGATACTTTTAAAAGGAACCATTCCTGCGTTGACAAACATAAGTGTACCATCATCCTCAATCGGCACTAGTGGGCTACTCGCATTTAAAGTATGCCCTTTGCTCTCAAAAAAGTCTAAAAATTCTTGTCTAATATCCATAATAAAACCCTGCGTTATAAATTGTGGTTATTTTATCTAAATTGTGGTTATTTTGAGGTAAAGCGTTTCATCTCTTTAGTAATTTCATCATAAAGCTCTCTTAGCCACGGGTATTTATTCTCTTTTATATTGACATTCATTTTTCTAAAGTCAACAGGGGCTAGGATTAGTTTTATGTTTTGGATACCTACTTTTTGGGCTAACAGATAAAGCTCTTCGATGCTCTCGTCACCAATTGGAACACAACCTATGGTTACATTTTTGCCATGTATCATGATATCTCCACCCAAGCCTGTTCGTTTCTCTTGTTTGGCGATTTTTCTATCAAAGGCATTTGGGTAGTTGACTCTTAGGGATAGGTGGTATTTACTCTTTGGGTTTAGGTAGGTAATTTTATAAATGCCCTCTGGGATTTGTCTGTCTCCCTCTTCTATTTTGGGTCCTAAGTGACCTGAGAAACCTGTAAACATATAGCTATTTAGCATAACCCATTTTTTATTTAGTTCACCCCATACCTCTAGTTGTCTCTCATGTTTTAGCCCAATGAGGGTTAACTTCTTTGGATAGAAGACAAAGCCAGCATTTCCAAGATGACGGTTTAATCTTTGTGTGGTAGAGAGTTTATCTTTTGGTGTTATATATGCTCTTGGTGACCAGCCTGAGATATTGGTATCTAGGTGTTTTTTTGTACATGAGGGAGGGCAGGTTGGACACTCTTGGCAATTGATGGGTTCTACATATTTGGTGATATAGAGTTTTTCGTAATAGGGATACCATGTGGAGCGACCAAAAAAGTAAAATAGTAGACCAATTATAAGCAGTAAAAATATAAAAGCACCAATGGAGAGTAGAGAATTTTTGTAATTCATACTTAAAAACTCTTTAGTAGTGTAGCAATTTGTAATGCACCATCACTCTCTATCATTTTTTGTAATTTTTCACTTTTTGTTTTCATGTTACTCTCTAGTATTTTTATAATCTCACCTATCTCTATATCCTCTTCTCGTGTGAGCCATGCGACATTTTGTTTGGTTAGAAATTTGGCATTGTGATATTGGTGGTCTCCTGATGCGTAAGGGTAGGGGATAAATAGCGTTGGACAAGCACTTGCTGAGAGTTCCCACAAGGTAGAAGCACCTGCTCTAGCGATGGCAAAATCTGCTTTTTGCATATAGGTTGATAGCTCGGTTGTAAAACCAAATACCTCAGCCTCTACTCCTAAATCTTGGTAGGAGTGTTTTACTTCATCTATATTACGCTCTCCTGCTTGGTGGATAATATTTATATTTTTCTCTTTTAGTATGGGGATTAAATCTAAGGCTAGTTTATTAATCGCCATTGCCCCTTGTGAGCCACCCAAAAATATAACAGTTTTTATCTCATCTCTGATGTGTGATTTTTCAAAGAACTCTCTCTTGATAGGGTAGGCGTGTATAGGGCTATCCTCTTCATATGAGGAGATAAATGCTTTGGCATAGGGTCTAAGTAGCTTGTTTAGAGAACCAATGGCTGCATTTTGTTCATGGATAACTAGAGGGATTTTTAACATTTTAGCTGCAAATGAGGTTGGGGCGGCTGAGAATCCACCTACACAGAAGACAACTTTTGCTTTAGACTCTTTTAATATTTTTCTAGCTTCTCCTGTTGCTTTTAGTAACATGAAAAGTGATTTGATTTTGCCAAATATACCTTGGTTTACTACCCCTTGGGTATCTAAAAAAAATTTTTGTGAAAACTGTTCATCTTCTCCAAACCATGCCTTGTCTTGACCCTTTGTTGAGCCTATATAGATAAGGTTCTCTTCACCCAACTCCTCTTTTACTGCTTTTATAATAGCAAGGTGACCACCTGTGCCACCACCTGTCATGACAATACTCATTTTTTTCTCTCCTCATATAGTGCTTCGGGTTTAATAGCTTTTTTTGAAATCATCAGTACTAGTCCAATGCTAAGGCAAGAGGCGATAATTTGAGAACCTCCGTAGCTTAAAAATGGGACGGCGATACCTTTAATTGGTGTAATCCCTGAGATACCAAAACTATTTATCAAAAATGAAAAAGCTATAAGCAGTGCTACACCAACGGCAAATAGATAGTAGACAGGGTTTTCAACAGTAGCTGCGATTTTAAAGATACGAAATATGATAAACAAGAAAGCGAAAACTACTACAAAAATAGAGATAAATCCTAACTCTTCCATCATTCCTGAGAGAACAAAGTCGGTGTGTACTTCTGATAGAAAGCCAAGTTTGTATTGACCATTTCCTAGCCCTTGACCCCAGAAACCTCCATGATTAATCGCATCAAGAGAATTAGAGATTTGGTAGCTCTCTAGTCTATTTGCTTCATTGTCAAAAGATAAAAACCACTCTTGGATACGTTTTAATCGGTGTGGTTGAGTGATGATAAGCAGTATGAATCCTGTTAATCCTAGACCAAAGAGTATGGAGAAGAAGCGAAAACTACTCCCCACTAAGATAAAGAGAACAATAAGCGTGGCTGATATGACCACTGTTTGTCCTAAATCTTTTTGAAAAACGGCGATAAGTAGAGTAGATATAATAAGTATCCCTAGATAAGGAATAAAGACTTTAATCTCTTGAGCTAAAGGAATTTTACCTTTTGGTAGCCGTGTTCTAACTAGTGACCAAGAGATAAACATGATAAATCCAATCTTGTAAAACTCTACAGGGGTGATGGAGATAGAGCCTAGATTAATCCATCGTTTTGCTCCTCCAACACTATACACAAGTGACTCAGGTAGAAGAGGCATAAGTAAAAGAATAAAAAGAAAAGAGAAAAAAAGAACAATACCTATGGGCTTAAACCATTTATCGGGGTCTAGTTTACTTAGTCCAATCATGAGTGATATACCTATGGTAACAGCTATGAGCTGACGAATAAAAAAATGAGATTGCGTATAGCCATTTTGGATAACAATGTAGCTAGATAGGGAGTAGCTCATAATAAGTCCAATTAGGAGAAGGAGAATGGTGGTGGAGAATAATGCTTTATCTATCATGATATATTTTCTTTTTTATTATACTGGTTTTTGATTTATATGTACTTTATTTGATATTTTATCAAAATTTTTTAAAAATCATAGTAAAATATTAATTATAATATACTAGTTTAATAAAAACTTATAACATATAATTAACTTTACAAATTTAATAGGTACGGTATGGAAGAAGAATTTAGTGAAAATAGAATAATAAAATATAGAAGTATCATACTCCTTGGAATGTTTATTCTCATCTCCTTATTGTTGATGGTTTTTTTAGCTACTGTGTTAACTACGGCTCTCTCAAGTAGCTATTCAGGAGATAGGTTTACCTCCATCAAGAATAGAGCGATGAGAGGAAAGATTATCTCAGCAGATGGCTATACTTTGGCATATAGTCAAAAACATTATCGTGCAGAGATAAATACACGCAGTATCGACCCAAAGAAGAGAGACCTATTTATTAATCTTTTTTCTATCTATAGTGGTGTCTCCAAAGAGAAGTTGAAACGCAGATTTATCAATAAAAAAGGCAAAGCTATACATGGTCGTATTATACTTTGTAACAATATTGATGTACGTCTTGCTAGTGATTTGAAATCATTGGGATACAAGATGAGCAAGATGAAGATATTTAGACCTCTAAATAGAAATCAACCACATTTAATAATGGGACTAGATATCATTGAGGATCAAGAGAGTAGATATTTTCCTCATAAAGATACATTCTCACCACTTCTAGGCTATCTTCAGAGCAAAGAGGAGAAGAACTATAAATCACCAGTTGCTATTAAAGGCTTGGAGCGTTCTTATGACTCCTATCTTCTGCCCGAAAAAAATGGACTTCTAAAAGGTAAAAGAGATGTTTTTGGTACGGTTATTTTAACAGGTGATAGTAATAATGTGCTAAGAAGAGACGGCATGAATGTTCATCTCAATATCACTTTAGATTTTCAAAAAGATGTTGAGAAGATTGTTGATAGTATGAAAGAGCAGGTGGGTGCAGAAGAGATTTTGGTCTCGGTTATGGATTCTGTTACAGGAAATCTTTTGGCATTGGCAAGTTCTGAGAGGTTTAACCCCAACAAGATACGTCAAAAAGATGTCAAGTCCCTTAATCCAAACTTTTCTGAGTATCTATATGAACCAGGTTCGGTTATCAAGCCTTTGACACTAGCTATCGCTCTTGATGCCAATAAAGTGACGCTTCGTGACAAGTTTAAACTTGGTGGAAAACATAAAGTGACAGAGAAATATACCATTACGGATGATGATTATTTTAAATACCTATATCCACGAGGTATTATTGTACACTCTTCAAATATCGGTATTGCTAAAATTGCATGGAGACTGTCTGGAAAAGAGTTCTATGATGGTCTGAGTAATTTTGGTTTGGCTCAAAAGAGTGGGATAGATTTCTCCAAAGAGTTAGCAGGACGTATTAAAGCACCATATCTTTTAGAGGATTCAACCTACAGTGGTAATACAGCGTATGGATATAGTATGTTTACTAATTTTATGCAGATTAATAAAGCTTACAGTGCATTTAACAATGATGGGGTTGCCGTAGCTCCTAAACTTGTTGCTAAATTTTCAGATAACTATAATAAAGTATATGATGTAGACAGAGAGAACTTATCCATTCAAGCTTGTTCGGTAAAAAGTGCTAATATCATACATAACATACTAAAAGCAGTAGTCGAGATAGGAACAGGAACAGCTGCACAGTATGATGGTTTAGAGATAGGTGGAAAGACAGGAACGGCTCATATCGCCTATAAGGGTCAATATATAGAAGAGTATCATAGTAGTTTCTACGGTTTTGCAAATGATGAGTTTGGAAACAAATATACCATAGGAGTACTTGTTATACGACCTAAAAAGGTCTATTTTGCTTCACAGACAGCAGCCCCTACTTTTTTTAAGGTAGTCAAAAAAATGGTAGAGTATAGCTACTTAACACCCAATGAAGAGTTGGCAAAAAAGCATCTAAAAAAGAGGTCAAAAGTACGTGAGCAGAAACGTAAAGCATATTTAAAAAAGATAGATGCCTATAATAGAAAACAAGAGAAGTTAAAATCAGAGCAACTGTTAGAGTTAGACTAGAATTAAAATACAAATTAAATTAGGAGAAATGTTATGAATATAGTAAAAAAGAGTATGGTAGTGGTAGCTCTATTGGGACTATTTAGTGGATGTATAGGGATTGACCCACAAGGAAGAGGAGCTAGGATAGCTGTTCCTATGAGTATGATAAACTCTACTTTAGCCGACAATTTTCCTGTTAGCCAAAAAGTGAGCTATGGTATGATAAGTGGTCTGCTTAATATTGAAGATCCAAGCATTTTAGGTCAATCTGGTAGTAATAAACTAGGAGTGGGTACGGCATTTAAATTTACAAATATGTTTATACCAAACGGTATCATGGGTAAAATCAATCTAGCGTCAGGTGTTCGTTTTGATGCAAATAGCAAAAATCTATTTTTAGCAAACCCAATGGTAAATGAGATAAAGTTTCAAAACTTCTCTATGGCAAAATATTTAACCCCAGAGATGAGAAATGCTATTGGATTGGTGATTGCCAAAGCAGTTGCAAAAAAACCAATTTATAATCTAAACGATAATTCAAGTTTGGCAAGTGGTTTGATTAAAGGGATAGATGTAAGTAATGGTCAGATTTTTGTAACAGTTGGATTTTAGAAGAGTTTTTGATGATAAATAATAAACCAAAATATACACTTTTTAAAAATGCTTCATACGCCACAGATGGGCTAATCCATGCAATTAAAACTGAAACCTCTTTTAAGATAGAGGTTGCTATCGCTATTGTTCTCTTGCCGATTATCTATCTTTTACCATTTGAGCTTATATATAAACTTATTTTGCTAGTGACCTATTTTATTATTATGATTGCAGAGCTATTAAACTCTGCTGTTGAAAATGTAGTTGATTTAGTCACAACTGATATTCACCCCCTTGCCAAAGCAGCAAAAGATATTGGTGCTACAGCAGTACTATTTTCAGTAATACTACACCTGACCTGTTGGGGAGCTATTCTATTGGATTATTTTAAAGTTTTTGAATAGCGATATCTATTCTAGAGGAGTGGGTCTCTCTTCTGTAAAATAGAAAAGAGATGATTTTTCTAAGTATTGTTTTCATATATTTTATTCCTATTATTAAATTAAACTTAAGATGGTATTTTACTTAAAATTATTAATAAAGTCAATGATGTTGGTCATATAATCCAAAATCTTATAAGATAAACAGGTCAAAACAAATTTATCAATCAATATGCTATATAAATATCTTCTACAACAACCCTTTCTTAAACCTCTTCATCTCCTCTAAGTCTATCAAATTTTTTCTATCTCCTCATCTCTATCCAAAATATGACAAAATTTTAATCCATGTAAAAAGATAGCCCAAGAGATATATATCCATAAGAAAAAGAAAAGTAAGATACTTAGACTACCATAAACACTTAGGTAGGTTTGGTTATGCATAACATAAAAGATAAACCCAACCTTGGCAAGATACCATGCCAATGAGGCGATAAATGAGCTGATGGTGGCTGCTAGTTTTGAGACAGATGTGTTAGCAGATATTTTGTATGCCAAAAAAAATGCTCCCCAAATGATAAAAAATGGTAAGATATTGAGTAGCTCAATGCCATCGGTTAATCTGTTGTTGTCTAGTATCTCTTGCATCTGTATTGAGAGATAAAATGAGAGTATCAACATGATTGGGGTTAGGGTGATAAGCGTCCAATAGACAGAGACAGAAGCCCAAAAACTTCGTCTTTTACACTCAAAAATATCATTAACAATATAGTCATAGTTTTTAAAAAACATCATCGAAGCAAAGAGTACATAGATGACACCGACCATTCCAAGTTTAGCAGAGTTCTCTACAAAGCTATTGATATAGATGAGTATCTCTTGTGAGTGTGTAGGCATAAGAATCTCAAATAGTGTAGTCTGTATATCTTTGTAGACTTCATCAAATATCGGTAGGTTTGTAAATATAGAGAGGATAATAACCAAAAGAGGGATAATAGAGAAGAGGGTATAAAAGCTCAAACTAGAGGAGTAGTAGCTTAATTTATCTTCAAAAAGAGCAGAGGCAAAGTCTCGTATAAATATATAGTATTCTCTTAAAAGTTGGCGTGTTTTTATAGATTTTTTCATACATCAATCATATCAAAATATTACTAAAAGAGGTTATAATTCTAAAAAATAAAAGGTTCAAACTGTGTTTAATATCTTCTCAAATCATGACATCTTACACCATTTAGTAAGTAAAAAGAATCATAGTAGAGAGTACTCTTTCTCTTTGGCACTTCATACTGATGAAGAGCCTGCAAAGATTTTACAAAATAGAGCAATCATAGAAGCAGAATTTCCCAATATGAAATTTATAGTAGCCCATCAAATACATAGCTCTAATATTGAGATAATTAAAGAGTTGAAAACACAAGGGTGGGAGAGTCAAAGTAGTGTTGTCAAAGATTGTGATGCACTAATTACAGATAAAAAAGGGGTTATGCTTACTATCTTGACTGCTGATTGTGTGCCTGTTCTGCTCTTTGATCCAATACAAAAGGTAGTAGGAGCAGTTCATGCAGGTTGGAGAGGAACGGCAGAGGATATAGTTTTTAAAACTGTTCTAAAAATGCAAGAGAGTTTTGGCTCTAACCCAAAAGATATCATAGTAGGTGTTGCACCCTCTATTGGTGCGTGTTGTTATGAGGTGGGTGAAGATGTGGCTAAACATTTTTTTGACCATAGAGACTCTTTTACTCAAAAAGGTGATAAATTTATGTTAGACTTACCTTATCTTAATAAAATACAACTGTTAAAAGCAGGTCTTATTGAAGAGAATATAGAGATGAGTGGCATCTGTACAACTTGTGAAGTAGATGATTATTTCTCATATCGAAAAGAGCAGGGGTGTTCGGGACGGTTTATGAGTATGATTGGCTTAAAAATATAATAACTAAAGGAAAAATATGAAAGATATAAAAATATGGCACAACCCTAGATGTTCAAAATCAAGAGCATCTTTTGCCCTACTTAATGAAAAAAATATAGATGCTGAGGTGGTTAAATACTTAGATGTACCACCAACAGAAGATGAGTTAAAAGCTCTTTTGGTGATGCTTGGTATGCAACCAAGAGAGTTGATGCGTACCAAAGAGGAGATTTATAAAGAGTTAAATCTAAAAAGTGAAGATGACAATGCGACACTAATTAAAGCGATGGTGGATAACCCAAAGCTTATCGAGCGACCAATTGTAGTAAAAGGGGACAAAGCTGTGATTGGTCGTCCTATTGAGAATGTGATTGAGTTGCTAGGATAGAATTTTAATTTGTAATATTTTTGTGATGATTTATTGTTATAATGCTCTTATGTAAAAATAAGGAGAAGTGAAATGTTACGAACATTACTATTGATAATGGCACTAGTTGGGCTACTGTTTGCACAAGAAAATTTATCTCTTAAACAAGATATTGAGTGGTTGATTAAGATGGAAAAAAAGTATGATACTTACATTAGTAATCTCAAAGAGTCTTATTTTAAAGAGTATGAGTCTGATGTGCTTCTTTTAAATGAGCTTATAGAAGAGTATAAAGTTGAGAAACTACCCAATAATAATAAACTAAAAAAGCAGTTTCAAGAGACATCATTTAAGATGGAAAAATTTGTAAAGTCTTTTGAAACTAGAGTTGAACGTTCCATTAAACTCTATCAAAATGCCTACATAGAAGCTGTTTTTATTATTAAAAGAGCAGAAGATGAAAAAAATAGAAATATGCTTATTGGCTCAAAACAGCAGTATGCAATAGCCAAAGATATTTTTGAAAATAGAATTAAAAATGTAGTTTCAAACATAGAACTTTTGGCTAATATTCAAAAAGAGTTAGATTGCTATGAAAAAAAATACAAAGAGATTTCACTTGATATAAAATAACCTAAAGAGAGTATAAAATAAATTGAGAATTAT
>OBIK01000049.1_pt1 | contig 14000 bp, 18 predicted proteins | sample 1496171 | NCBI WGS metagenome assembly OBIK01 (sample SAMEA3367191, study PRJEB22510) | hydrothermal vent metagenome | biome: marine hydrothermal vent; material: sea water | place: Cayman Islands | collected 2012-01-19 | depth 2308 m | reverse complement strand
CATAAAAGGCTTAAGAAGCTTAAAAAACAGCAGGAAGCTAAAGCTAAAAAAGAGGCAGAAGCTAAAGCTAAAGCTAAAAAAGAGGGTGGTATTTAAAAAATACACCCCTCCCGTTGGATCTCCACTTTTCATGCTATAATTTCCAAAAATAAATAGTAGAAAGATGTTGTGATACTTGTTCTAAAAGCTAGGAGAGAAGAGGCTTTATGGGTGGTGCATGATGAGGCATATGCAGTGTATCAAAGAGATACCAAACTTTTTTTGCCTTATATTTTGTGAAGGATGCCGAATGATGTATACTTTAAAAAATCACCATAAAACAGATGAGAATATAACTGTAAAAGCCATAATACAACTACAAGACAACCTCCTAAAACTAAATTATCAAATAGTAGGTGATTTATCCAACTATCATTTTCCACAAGATAGCAAACAACAAAGAGCAGATAAACTATGGCTTGATAGCTGTTTTGAACTTTTTATCGCCCACCCACATAAAAATGAATATTGGGAAATCAATATCTCACCCTCAACAGAGTGGAATATCTATCATTTCACAAGCTACAAAGAGGAGATGAGATTGTCAAATATTATTTCAACTCCCACTATCAAATCTTATAGATATGAGCATAAGTATAAACTATCTTTTGAAACCATCATACAAAAAGAAAATTTTGACAAACTACTGCTAATCAACCTTTGTGTCATTCTTTTGGACAAAAAAGGGGTGCGAAACTTTTACTCAATCGATAGAAGAGAAGGGTCTCCTAATTTTCATGATAGAGCCTGTTTCAAACCATTTAACCTGAGTTCGACAATAAACCACCCATAAATAGGGCATCTAAGGGGTTGGCTATCGGATTAAGGTAAGATAGAATCCTTGCCTAGCTTACTCTTGTCCATAGTTTCTTTATACTCATCATAAGAGGGTCTATCCATGGGGTTTTCTCCTCTTTTTATTGCTTCATTATCACGCTCTGCTTGAGTTGAGAGATGACCATCAAATATATTCTCTTGCTCATAAGCCCATTGACAACCTACTAAAGTTACACTTAAAATAGCTATTGTACTTATTTGTTTTATTGACATTTTTTAACCTTTTGTTTTATTATATCCGTCTCTCACATACCTCGACCAATCCCCTTGATTATCGCTTCTTCATAACAGCCTACCATCTCATATACTCTTTTAGATGACTGTATAGTCCAGTAAAGCCATACTATTTTGAATACTCTCATCTATAAACTTTAAAAGCTCATCTTTGTCATTAATAGCGATTAGGTATTCATCTCTATGCTCATTTTCAATCAGTGGTGGAACAATATTGTTCTGAATAGCTTGAAAAGCCATTATCAGTCTGCCCACTCTTCCATTTCCATCAGCAAATGGATGTACTCGTTCAAACAAAATATGAAACTCTGCAATATCTTTTAAACTCATATTATTGCTATTAAATCTATATAACAAATTTTCAATATCATTTGAAATTTTGTTAGGAGGCGAAAGTTTTATATCTACACCTTTAATGTATCGTTCATCCAACCTATATGCTCCAATAGGTTTTGAAACAAACTGAGGTGACACCTTTAAAGCATCCTCAAACATAATGGCATGAATATCTTTTATAAAGCTACTATCAATAATGTTTTCTCTGTTGGTAGCCTCACGAACTATTACATCATAAGCTTTTGCAAACCCTAAGATAACAAGTTGTTCATGCAATGGTTTGTCTCCTGCTGTATTGCCATGTTCAAGTAACTCTTTTGTTTCACCAAATGAAAGAGTAGTCCCTTCCATTGCATTTGAATGATGAGTAATAGATATACGAAGTTGTCTGAAAAGCTCTTCTCTCTGTTTTAATGATAGATTATTTAGTTTTTGCATATTTTTTCTCCAAGTTGTTATTTAATAAACTACCCATACATATCTTCAAAATGCTGACACAATACTTCAATAATTCTATTTAGAGTAATATTGTTCAGTTATTTTATTATCTTTATTTATCATACTTTAATCATACTATAAATAACTTTAAGCATTATTAAGTAAATATCTCTCATTTCCTCCTCATTTTTTTACACTATAATTTGAATAGTTGATTCAAAGGAGACCCATGATGATAGTAGAGAGGAATATGGGTGGAGTTTTGAGGGTTAGAAATGGGATTGGTGAGGCTGTGTTTGAGATTGAATTTAAATTGAGTAACTAACCATACCTTTATATAGAGAAAATCAAAATAATAGCATATCATATAGTAAAACATATTTTTTTATTGTATACTATCGCCGTACAAAATAATTAATAAATAAGGATATAAAATGGCTGAATGGCGTAAAGTAGCAAAAGTAGTTACATTGGGTGATGGACATGTGAGTCAAAAAGAAGTTGAGATTCTTAGAGAGATTATTCTTAAAGATGGACATATTTCTAAAAGTGAAATGGACTTTTTAAAAGAGATAAAAGCAGAAGCTAAATCATCGGTAAAACTTTTAGATGAGTTGATTGCAGATTGCGAAAAGCTTGTCAAATAATTTAAATTACAATAAATTTTAAAACTTTCATTATCTTTCGTAACTGTTAGATAATGAGAAACCCCCTCTCCAAGATATTTCGCTAAAATACCCACCATGAACAAAACAGAATTTTACAGTAAACTTTTAGCCCTACCAAATGGAGCGAATGATATTCTCTACAAAAATAAAAGATACTTACTACAAAAACAAACCTTATTAGATGGAAAACTTTTAAAAATATACGCTGAAGAGTTAGGAGCTAATGACATAGTAAGTGGGAACTACTACCCAACCATGAAAGGTGGAATGCTCAAACCTTGTGAGATGTCTGATGCCAAAGTTATAGACTTTGTTTTAAATGCCACGTTACTATAATGACCATAACCATCCCCAATTACCTCATAGATAATGCAGAACCTTCACTTATAGAGATAGATACTAAACTTTACATAGAGAGCATGAACAGCAACCATAAAAAGATACTTGCTCGAAATACCATGCATGGACTAACCCTCATACAAGAGGGAAGCAAAGAGGTTGAGTTAAAAAGACATCTGTTTAAAATAAATGAAAAACAAGCCATATTTTTTGCACAAGGGAACTACTTTTCTAATCAAAACTCTAAAGACTATAGGGCATTGACCATCTTTTATGATGATAGCTTTGTGGTGGATTTTGTCAAAAAATATGAGCTGATACTTTTAGGAAACAGTAAAAAAATTATGGTGAGTGACTACAAAGATGAAGAGAATATTTTAAGCCTTATAGGCTCTATTGCTTCAACCCACAAAGAGTCTACAACTCAACAAAAGAGCCTTTTAAAACTAAAAATCGAGTTGCTATTTTTAGAGTTTTATGAGGCTTCCCCCCAAGATATGCAACGCTTTTTTAAACATATAGTCGAAACCTCTACAGATAGAATGAGATACATATTAGAAGAGAATATTGACATACTTGAAAAAGTCTCAGATATGCACAGACTAATGCGAATGAGTCCATCACACTTTCAAAAACAGTTCTATAAAACTTTTAACAAAGCTCCAAAAGTTTGGCTAGACCAACAACGCATGAAAAAAGCTAAGTTTTTACTCTCGTCTACAAATAATAGTATTACAGAGATATCTACTGATTGTGGATACAGTACCTCATCATGGTTTATAGTTCAGTTTAAGAAGTATTATAAAACCACTCCAAAAGAGTATAGAGTTAAAAACCAATATAAATAATTGGATTTCTTATACACTTTATTTTGAAAAAAGTATAAAATAGCACCATAAAATATAGGAGCTTAACCATGCAACAGACAGACTCACAAGAGATTATAAAAGAGCTAGACAAATCAGGTGCAGGACTCTCTTCTACTAGAGTTTTTTTAGCCAAACATATTTTTATCCCTACCTTAAACCGTTTTCTATCATGGGAAAAGGCTTGGGATATTTTTGATAAAGAAGGGCAAAAAATCATAGCCCTAGCCTCTACACTAAACAAAGAACAACTCTTTGAACGTGTATTAGTTCCTAAACTTTTGGGACTAGAAGATAACTCTCGTTACTACTCTGTTGCGATGAGCATAGAACACCTACATATGGTAGGTGGTGCTTTGCAAATTCGTATTCCTATTTTGAGTAAAGGTAAAAAGATTAATAAATCTATTAAGATAGAAGATGTGAAACCATATAAAGAGATAGATGAAAATGTAGTGAAAAATTTTGAGGAATTCTTAAATACTTACAGAGAAAAGTTAGAAAAAAATATTGTAGATGTTTATATTGACAACACCTCAACTCACCCTTGGTTTGGAGAGTTTAACCCCAAACAGTGGTCAATACTTGCAGCAGTACATCAGATTGTGCATAGAAGGCAAATTGAGGCTATTTTGAGGGGATTAAAATAGCACTTACTACTCAAACTCTCTATGTATAACCTCATCTTTAAAATATCCCTCTTTGAACATCCATCGGTAGATTTCAGCAGCGATTGGTCCTGCTGCACTTCCTCCATGTCCACCATGTTCTACTAATACAGAGACCACGTAAGCAGGGTTTTTATAGGGAGCATAAGTAGTTAGCCAAGCATGAGAACGACTGTAATAGTCCAATTCCGACTCTAGCATTCTCTTCTTTTCCCCTTGTGGGATAGATACCACTTGTGATGTTCCTGTTTTTCCTGCTACTACAATTGGTAACTTGGACATCGCTCTTCTTGCTGTTCCTCTTGATGAGTTACAGACATCATACATCCCTTTACGAATAGTTTGAAGATAATGCTCACTGTGTTCTGCCTCTTTATACTCAGGTGAGACTACTTTTCCATCTATCTTGTGTGCTAGGTGTGGTGTTGGTAGCTTTTGAGTAGCTAAAAATGCTGTATAACGGGCTATTTGCATAGGTGTTACTAAAGTATATCCTTGTCCAATAGAGGCGATAATAGTCTCTCCTAAGTACCAAGATTTACCATATCGCTTCATTTTCCAACCCTTATTTGGTATAACTCCTGCCTTCTCTCCAGGTAAATCAATACCTGTTTTTACACCTAAACCATAGTTGTTAAGATGTTTTGACATTTCGTTGATACCTACTTGTAGGCTTTTATTGTAGAAGTAGACATCACAACTCTCTCTTACTGCTTTTCGTAAAGGCACAGTTCCATGTCCATGTTTTGACCAACATCTAAACTTATGTCCATTTTTACCGATTTTTATATAACCTTTACAGTACTCACTTCTATCCATAGAGGTTTTACCCGACTTGGCATAAGCCAAAGCCATTCCCATTTTTATAGCAGAACCAGGAGGGTAGAGACCTGAAACTATCTTATTGGTAAATGGATGATTAAAGTCATCAATTAAAACTTTCCATTTTTTTGAAGAGATACCACCCACAAAAAGATTTGGGTCATATGATGGGTAAGAGACAGCGGCCAATACATCTCCATTGACGTGCATTACAATGGCTATTCCTGCTTGGTCAACAAATAGTTCATTTATCTTCTTTTGCAATCTCAAATCAATATTTAATTCTAAATTTCTATCCTCTATAGGCTCTTTTTTCTCCATCTCAGAGACCTCTTGATTGGTTGCACTAACTTTTACCATACGATAACCAAGCTCACCTTGTAAAATATCATTATATTTTCTCTCTAGTCCTGTTCTTCCAATCACTCCAACTTTATCTACAACATTATCTTTTTCATTGTCTTTTTTATTAGAACGTCCTACATACCCTACAATATGTGTCGCTAAACTAGCAGCAGGATAGTAACGTTTTGTTTCATCTTCTATCTTCAAGAGTTTATCAAATGTCAATTTTGGATACGCACCAATCATATCCTCTCTGGAGATAAAATCTATAATCTTAATAAATCTATGATTATAAGCTGAGTTCTTTTTAACATATTTTCTTAAAATTTTTGTCTTATTTTGGTCTGGAAACTCTTTAATAATACTATCAATAGTGCGATGTAACTCTTTGCTATCTTTTTTTAGATGTGGTGCAATCTTAATAGAAAAACCAATCTTATTAACAGCTAAAAGTAGACCTTTTCTATCTAAAATCTCACCTCTAACAGGTTTAATAAAATATTTTCTTGAGATATTAACTTTTGCCAACTTCTCATAGTATGGACCAGACTGCACACTTATCTGATAAATCCTAGTAATTAACATAATCCAAAAAAGAATAAAAAAAAAAATAATAATAGTAAATCTCATAGTAGTAGTCCTATCATCAAATCTATGATAATATAAAATATTAAGGTGCTATTGGCAACCAGTATATTGAGAGAAAAAATAAAGTCATATAGAAAAAGAGAGGCGTAATAGAGTAGATTGATAAACATAATCAAAAAAATTGCCAAACATTTTTTACAATTGATAATTAATTTAGCAGAGGGATAGATAAGAATATATACTAAAATTACAATAACTAATGACAATAAAATAGGAAGTGTTGCATTAAAATCTAAATTAAGAAGATAGAGTATTCCTATAAAGGCATATGTCTTATTTCTCTCCATATTATAGATAATAAATAGCCCAACTACTCCAATTAGTGGTGGCAAAAAGATATAGATAGAGGTAAGCATTGGATAAAAAATTGCAAATCCTAGAAGTAACCATCTTAAATAGTTTCGCTTTTTATCTCTTAAAAATTTATTTTTACTCATCTAAACCTCCAACTTATATACCAGAGAAATTTCATTACAAATAGGGAAATGAATACACTTAATACAATCTGCCCATATCTTATGCTCAGGGATACTCTCTTTAGAAATCTCCTCAAAGCCTAGTTTTGTAAAAAAATTCGGCAAATATGTCAATACAAGAACATCCTCTTTTACACCTAAATCTTTTGCCTCATCAAGTGTAAATAGTACTATTTTTTTACCTATATTTTGACCACGATAAGAAGCATCCACTATCAAACTTCGTACCTCTGCTAGACGTGCTGAGTGTATATGTAAGGCGGCATACCCCACTACCCTATCTTCATCTTTTGCCAAGACATAAGAGCGAATATTAGTAGATACCTCATCATCATTTCTTGATAAGATAATGCCATCTTTAACATCTTTAGATACAAGCTCTTGCATCTGTGGGATATCTTCTAACTTTGCCTTGACTAGTCTGACCATTCAGTAATTCCAAAAATATGTTCAAATATTCTCTGATGAACTCTATCATATCCATTACGTTTAGAGTTACTCAGTGTTATACAACCAGGAAATTTCTTTTTAAGAGCAGTTTTTTCTTTCATGTTGAGCTTATCTATTTTAGTAAAGACCTCCAAGTATAGTTGGTCTCCTCTTTTAAACTCTGCCACATATTTTTGTACATCTTGGTCTATTTGAGCATTTGGGTGACGTGCATCTCTTAGGTGAATAAAAACACGAATAGAGACGCGATGTTTGATAAACTCTACTAGATTTTTTTGCCATACGCTCTTTAAATCTTTTGAGACCTTGGCATAACCAAATCCTGGCAAATCCACAAAACGTATATTCCAATCTTTTTCATCATATCTATATCGTATATCAAAGAAGTTAATTAGCTGTGTTTTCCCAGGAGTAGATGAACTCTTTGCCAAATTTTTACGAAGAGTTAGACCATTTATGGTTGAACTCTTTCCTACGTTTGAGCGACCTAAAAAGACCACTTCACTGATGGTATCATCAACCGAATCTCCTAGTGCTTGTGCTGACTTCATAAAGTCTGCGTTTATTATTCTTGGTGTCATTATTCTCTATCCTCAATCTCAAATCTAAAGTGTACAGGTTTCGTATCACTCCCTTTAATATCAGCGAGTCCTGTATTTAAATCTAATGTAATAACCTCTGCTGATATTTTTCTATTATTTGTCAAATCTTCTAATTTTACACCACCTGAAAAAAAATACATTGAACTATTTGGTGAGTAGAGTATCTTCTGTGCCTCTCCCCTATAATGTATCCCATTCTCAATTAAATCAAAAAATACTGAACCTATTGCCTCATATTTTATTGCTTTTTTCTTTTTGTTAAAATAGACAATCACCTGTGAAGCAGAGAAACTATTTTGACCCTGTTGTATCTGTGCATTCCCCTCAAAATAAGCAACTTTGTTCAAATCATCTGCATGAAAATGGTCAGCTTTAATATCTATCTCTTCAGCATTTATAAAAGTAATAAAAGTAATAAAAAATAGTATTAATATTTTTTTCATAGTTATCACCCTTTTTTATATTTTTATTGATAGTATATCTAGTTTTAACAAAAAAGTTTTATGGTAAAGACCCAAATTAAAAGATTTTGAGAGTTTTTTTCAGATATCAAACAGAATAAAAATACAAAACGCTATAATGCAAAATTAAATTTAATAGATAAGGCTAAATATGAATGGAGAAGAACATCTCATAGAGCATATGATGAATCCACAAAATTATGGTAACTTACCAGAGAACAATGCAATGGGAATGGGGAAAAATCCCAAAAATGGAGAGAAGGTTGCCATATATCTAAAGGTTATCGAAAAAAATGAACCTTTTATAGAGGATATAAATTTTCAAGCCATAGGGTGTAGCACTACCATAGTAGCAGGTTCAATCATAACATCAGAAGCCAAAGGGATTACATTTTCAAGAGCAGAGGAGCTTATATCTGTTACTTTGGGTATGCTTGATAATGTCCCACCTGAAGATGCAGCGTGTTCAGAGATGGTAGCACTTGGATTAAAAGCTGCTCTTGATACCTACACAGAGCGTCAAAAAGACCCAGAGTTCCCAATGATAAGCTATCACATTAGCAATGATTGTACACCACAAGAAGAAGATACCCAAAAAATAGAGGAAGCGTAGATGAAAGTTTTATTTAAAGAGATACATGAGCTATGGTTAGCGACACAATTTACAGGTTTCATGTCACAAACTTCAAGCAGACAAGAGCTTTATGAGTTCTCAAATATTATATTTAAACATCTCACTTGGATAGAGAACGATTTTACAAAACAGAATATCTCATACACTTATGATATCAACCAAATACCTATCAAAGTGACCCATATATCGGTGATGATTAACGACTTAATTAGACGTATTAACTCTATTGAAGAGAAGTTAAATAGCTGTAAAGATGAGCATATTACGTTTAGAATGAGAAGTGACTTAGATTATATCAAATCTGTTTTAGAAAAACTTCCAGAAGAGGAGGTAGAGAGTGCTTTTGATAGTAATAGAGAGTACCCAAATGTTAAACTTTCTACTACAGCTAGAGATGCCTTAACTCTATTTCTATTTGAAGAGATTTACAAAGAGTATGAGCTTATTTTGGTCTACAACTACTCAAAAGCAAACAGTGATAACGCCTTTTTAAATCGTATCTTCCAAATTTTAATAGATGAATCATTTTTTCACCTCAGAAGCTTTGGTCAGATGATGGCTGATATGGGAATTTTATCAGTTCCAAGAAGCCTAATGGAAGAGATTTACAAGTTTGATGACCTAGAACAGTTCCTAAAAGATGGGATAGAGGAAGAGAAAGGGGCAAAAGAGGAGTGTAGAAAACTAGCTGCTGCTGTAAGTGATAGCTCAGAACACTTCGCCTCTTTCTTTATGTTTATCAACAACCAAGAGAACTACCATATCGCACTTATGGAAGAAGCACTCGAATATATTAATAAAAAGTAGAATAACAATATGAAAAAACACTATACATCTATAATATCTAATGGATTTGGAGCATTTGCATCAAAAGAGTTCTCAAAACCAATTCAAAAAGTAATCAATCATGGATATGTAAAACTTATGGGTTTAAACATGAGTGACTTTAAAAACCCATCAGAGTATAAAACCTTAAACAAACTCTTTACAAGAAGTATTCAAAACAATCCAAGAGAGATAGCAGATGATAAAAATATGATGATATCTCCTGTTGATGCCTTGGTTTCTGATTTTGGTAAGATAGTAGAGGGAAAAGCCTATCAGATAAAAGGAATGTCCTATGATATCAAAGAGCTTTTTGGAGAGCATCATGAGAGTGCTGCTATAGATGTAGATGGTGGTCAGTTTGCAAACTTCTACCTCTCTCCAAAAGATTATCACCGTTATCATGTGCCACAAACGCTTAAGATAATCTCTCTTACTCATATCCCAGGTAAACTATATCCTGTTAACTTTCCTCTTCTTAGAAATAAAAAGAACCTTTTTATCGAAAATGAGCGTGTAATTATTGAGGGAAAAGATAGCAATGACAAAACTTTTGTTATGGTTCTAGTAGGTGCATTAAATGTAGGAAAGATGGTTATAACATTTGAAGATAAAATCAATACAAATAGTGATATTAGAGAGCCACAACACTATAAATATGAAAATTTAACCTTAGAGAAAGGTGAACTCTTTGGGTGGTTTGAGATGGGTTCAACTATTTTACTATTCTCTCCAAAAGATTGTTATACCCCAAAACTAAATATCAATCAAAATGTAAAATTTACAGAAGATATAGGAAGACTCTCTTAGATGAAAAAGCTTATTATATTTGATATGGATGGTACACTTATTGATAGCTCTTTAACCCTTGCACGAGCAATTAATAGCGTACGAAAGCAACTTGGTTTAGAAAAGATGAATGAGAAACATATTTTATCTAAAGTAAATCAAGCTGATTTAAATCCTGCTAAATACTTCTATGAGACAGATAGTTTTACAACACAACATGAGGAGTGGTTTGCTACTTACTATAGTGAAAATCATGAAAAAGAGCTTCGTCTATATGAGGGAATTAAAGAGTTTTTAGATGAATTACTAAAAAAGAATTACATTATAGCTCTAGCGACTAATGCTTATAGAGTATCTACCCTACAATCACTCTCCTATCTAAAAATTACAGATAGGTTTTCTGCTATTGCTTGTCATGATGATGTGGCACAAGGTAAACCATATCCTGATATGCTCTATAAAATCTTAGATGAGCTTAATATCAAAAGCCATGAAGCGATTTTTGTAGGAGACGGAGAGAGAGATGAACTTGCATCAAAAGCTTCAAATATAGATTATATCATGGTAAGTTGGGGATTTTCAGAGCATGAAGATAATGTAGTACACACCGTTCAACAATTAAAAGAAAAAATATTGGAATTATAATATGAATATATCAAAATCAACCATCACAGACATGGTTAGTGTGACTCTTATTGGTATTGGTTCATCAGCACCTGAACCCTATGCCACCCCCATTTTAGCCACAGGACTGTTTGCATTTTCAGGAGCGATTACCAATCAACTTGCAATTCATATGCTATTTAATAAAGTTCCTCTACTTTATGGTTCAGGAGTGATAGAGAAAAATTTTGAATCATTTAAAGACTCCATTAAAAACATGATAATGACACAGTTCTTTACAAAAGAACAACTCTCCAGTTTCTTTAAAAATGAAGAACAAAAAATAAACCTATCTCCTCTAGTAGAATCAGCTGACTTCTCTCCTGCTTTTATTGCACTAAAACAGAGCGTCATGGAGTCAAAACTAGGAGATGCACTTAGCCTATTTGGTGGTGAAAAAGCACTTGACAGCATGAAAGAACCATTTTCAAGAAAACTAAAGTCTGCTGTTGTAGGTATAGTCTCTTCTGATACATTCAAAGCTCAAATGAACCATCACCTAGAAAACTCCTCACTAAATGATGATGTATTAAAAAGCATAGAGGAGCTAATTACGAAAAGATTAGAAGAGTTAACTCCAAAGATGATAAATGATTTAGTACATGAGCTTATACATACTCACTTAGGTTGGTTAGTTGTTTGGGGTGGTGTTATTGGTGGGGCAATTGGACTGATTTCTGCTTTTACATTAATGTAAAAACAGAAAGTTAAAAATTTAAAAAACCAAAAGTCTAAACTTTTGGTCCTGCCTCAGAGTAATCAAACTCTGAACCATTATCATTGTAACGATTAAAGTTCTCTTTAAACATACCTGCTAGTTTTAATAGAGAGGCATCATAGTTCTCTTTATCTTCCCACATATTTCTTGGGTTTAATACAGCATTATCATTAATACCATCTAAACTCTTAGGGATTTTTAAATTAAATAGAGGTAGTGTTTCAAACTCTGCATCATTAATTGAACCATTTAAAATACCATTGATACAAGCTCTAGTATCTTTAATGCTCATTCTTGAACCGTAAGTGATACCCTCTTCTTCTATATCACCTTTACAAGGTCCACCTGTCCAGCCTGTATTGACCAAGTAGACATTTACATTATGCTCATCTATTTTTTTTCCTAATAACTTAGCATAGTCTGTTGGATGTAGTGGTAAAAATGCTTCACCAAAACACGCAGAGAAAGTAGCTATTGGCTCAGTAATTCCTCTTTCTGTTCCTGCTACCTTGGCAGTATATCCACTTAGGAAATAGTACATCGCTTGTTCTTTATTTAGCTTTGAAACAGGAGGTAAAACACCAAAAGCATCAGCTGTCAAAAAGATAATATTGCTTGGGTGTCCTGATTGTAAATTCTCTTTGTGATTAATGATATGCTCAATAGGATAAGAGACACGTGTATTTTCTGTTTTAGACTTATCAGCATAATTTACATTACCCTCATCATCTGCCACCACATTCTCTAAAAGAGCATTTTTTTTGATAGCACCAAAAATTTCAGGTTCAGATTTTTCATCAAGGTTAACTACTTTTGCGTAACATCCACCCTCAAAGTTAAAGACACCATTATCGTCCCAACCATGCTCATCATCACCAATCAAAGCTCTGTTTGAATCGGTAGATAATGTAGTTTTTCCTGTACCAGAGAGTCCAAAAAAGAGACAAACATCTTCATCTGCCCCAACATTTGCCGAACAATGCATAGAGAGTTTACCCTCTAGTGGTAACCAGTAGTTCATCATTGAAAAAATTCCTTTTTTCATCTCACCACCATACCATGTTCCACCAATAATAGATATATTATTCTCTACATCAAATGCCACATAAACCTCAGAGTTTAAATCCATCTCTTTAAAGTTTTTATTCTCTGTTTTACAAGCATTATAGACTACAAAATCAGGTTCAAATGTCTCTAGTTCTTCCTCTGTTGGACGAATAAACATATTTTTTACAAAGTGAGCCTGCCATGCTACCTGAGATACAAATCTAACTGAACGACGACTTTCAGTACTAGCTCCTGCATAGACATCCATCACATAAATATCAGAGTTAGATAACTGAGTTTTAGTCAAATCATAAAGTGTTTCAAACTTCTCTTTATCAATCTTCTTGTTAATTTTACCCCAAGATATATTTTTGTTAGATGATGGGTGGTCTACAAAATACTTATCCCTAGGGCTTCGACCTGTAAAGTCACCTGTATCACACATTGCTGCTCCAGTTGATGAGATTTTACACTCATTTTTGTTAACTTCATGTGCTTGAAGTTCGTCGTAGCTTAAGTTGTAGTAAACTTTACCGATATTTTCAAGTCCAAGTTTATCAAGTCCATTTGGTGTACGGGTACTCATTTTTGTGTGCCTTTTAGTTTTTATTTGTTATCTTATCTCATTTATTCTTAAATAATATAACAAATAAAAAAAGACTTTTGCATCTCTTTTTATTTATCATATTTAAGATAATTATTAATCTAACAAACAAATATAAAATTAGGGAATTATACAACTGAATAGATATTAATAAACTTACTTAAGCAATTATTTAAAATATATATATACAAAGTCAAAAACTCAACTTTGCATATATGATCTCTATTTAAAAATAGATAGTAGAACACCAGCTGCTACGGCTGAACCAATAACACCTGCAACGTTTGGACCCATTGCGTGCATTAGTAACACATTACCTGGTTTCTCTTCTGCACCAACTTTTGATACAACCCGTGCTGACATTGGTACAGCCGAAACTCCTGCTGCTCCAATAAGTGGGTTGATAGGCTCATCTGAATATTTATTCATAAGTTTTGCCATAAGTACACCAGCAGCTGTACCCACTGAGAATGCGACAAGACCAATAATCA
>OBIK01000048.1_pt1 | contig 14092 bp, 10 predicted proteins | sample 1496171 | NCBI WGS metagenome assembly OBIK01 (sample SAMEA3367191, study PRJEB22510) | hydrothermal vent metagenome | biome: marine hydrothermal vent; material: sea water | place: Cayman Islands | collected 2012-01-19 | depth 2308 m | reverse complement strand
ACTTATGGCAATTCTCACGCTGGAACATTGGCGTTACAGATGTTTACCTCTAAGAGTGGATTGAGTATTTTTTAGAGATGAAAAAGATTATTTTTTTAACTCTTATTATTTTAAACTTTCCTCTCTTTTCTGAAGCTATTTTAACCTTAGGTCATAGAAAAAAAAGCTCTTTGGATTATATGCCAAAAAAACATCTCTCCGATACTAAATGGATAAAACAAGACCCAACTTTTTTGAGTTCACAAGTAAAAGTGATGAGTAAAAAAGAGCAAAATAGATATGATAAAGAGTATAATAAAAAGTTTTTTAGCCCATGGTTTAGAAAAAAAATGGGTCTATCCTATAAACAGAAAACATGGCAGTTTACATTTGCTAGAAGTAGAATGTATAAAAGATATGGGCAGAGATTACCTAAAAAATGGTTCAGATATCAAATTAGAAACTCTAATTTCAAAGCCTACTCATCTATACTAAAATCAGCCATTACACTTAGGCATACTGATTTAAAAATATATCCTAGCAAACAAGATTTTTACTTAAATCCTAAACGTGTAGGAGAGGGATTTCCTTTTGATTACAATCAAAATAGCTCCATAAATATCAACACTCCACTAATAGTCTCTCACTACTCAAAAGATAAAAAATGGGTCTATATTCGTTGCTCTTACGCTTATGGTTGGTTGCATATAAGCGATATAGCCTTTGTTTCTAAAGAGTTTAAAAGTAAATTTATGAATAATAACTATGCTATCACAATAAAAGATAATCTATTTATAAAAGATAAAAAATACAAAACTATTGTAAAACTAGGAACAATTTTCCCTATCTATCAAGGCTCTAAAAAATATATAATAGCATCAAAAGACAACAAAGGTTATGCCAAAATTAAGCTTTTAAGAGCAGAAAAAAATTGGATAATATCAAAAAAACCAATCGCCTTTACAGCTAAAAATGTATCCTATATCTCCAAGCAGTTAGTAGGAGAGCCTTATGGTTGGGGTGGAAAAATGGAGTCAAGAGACTGCTCTAGTTTGACCAAGGATTTTTTTGCACCTTTTGGAATTTTTTTACGAAGAAACTCCTCAGAGCAGAGTCGCGATGGCAAAAAAGTTATTAAAATTAAAGGATTATCTACTCGAATGAAAAAAAAGACAATTTTAAAGTACGCCAAACCATTCAGGTCTCTAATCTATGTCAAAGGTCATATTGTACTCTATTTAGGTCAAAGAAAAGGAGAGCCTATGATACTACATAACTATTGGGGTGCAAGACTTAACAATAAGAAAAAGTATATTTTAGGAAGAGCAATAGTAACCTCAACAGAAATAGGTAAAGAGAGAAAAGATATCAGAAAAAAATCTATGCTTATTAATACGTTTTCTAAGATTATTAATTTTTAGAATAGAGAAGTAAATTTTTAACTTTTGTTGTTTATCTAAAAAACCTAGAAATAGAAATCAGGTTCAATTCTATTTTATTGATAATAATGGAGATACTGGGTTATGGGATTTATCAAAAGAGGAGTTTAACCCTATTATACAATTTGTAGAGTCAATTTTTAAAATTTAAAATATATGACTCTGACATTAAAACTAACCTCTCTCCTCTACAGGAGAAAAAAAGAGAAGAATTACTTCTTCTCCTCTGCTGTTAGAACGATGTTATCTATGTCAACCATACCTGTTCCAACAGGGATAAGCCGTCCGATTACAACATTCTCTTTTAGGTCTTCAAGCATATCAACTGTTCCTGCAATAGAAGCAGAGGTCAATACTTTTGTAGTATCTTGGAATGAAGCGGCCGAGATAATACTATCTGCACCAACTGCTGCTCTTGTGATACCAATAAGAAGTGGTTCAGCCAAAGCTGGTTCACCATAAAGATTGATAACTTTTCTATTCTCAGCTGAGAACTTACGTTTTGAAATCAAATCACCTGCGATAAACTTACCATCTCCAGCATCAATAATTTTAACTTGTCTCATCATCTGAGATACAATAATCTCGATGTGTTTATCAGAGATATTAACCCCTTGTCTACGGTAAACTTTTTGAACCTCTTCTACGATATACTCATAGAGTGCTTTTTCACCAAGAGCCATAAGAATATCATGACTAGAGACTGTACCATCTGTTAGCATTTCACCTGTGTGTACAAAGTCACCATCACTTACCACAACGCTTCTTTGCTTGTCAACAAACTGCTCAACAGGCTCACCATATTCAGGTGTAATGATAATACGTTTTTTACCTCTTAGAGGTTTACCAAATGCAATAGAACCTGTGATTTTAGCAATCAATGCTGGGTCTTTTGGTCGTCTAGCTTCAAATAGCTCTGATACTCTTGGAAGACCTGAGGTGATATCGCTTGATTTCTGAGCTGCTTTTGGCGTTTTAGCCATAATATCTGCAATCTGAACAGTTGCCCCATCTTGTACAAAAATAGCTGTTTTTGGGTCTAGTGGATAGGTAATTAACTCATTGTCACTTGTTGCTAATATAATAGCTGGTTTATATATTGCAGGGATATACTCATTTAGTGCCAATCTACTAGTACCTGTAAGCTCATCAAACTGCTCAACAACAGTAACACCAGGAATAATATCTTCAAACTTAACCACACCATTAGACTCAGCGATAATTGGTACAGAGTATGGATCCCACTCTGCTATGACCACTTGATTATCATTTTTTGGTTTGGCAATCAAATCACCTCTTGATACCAACGTATCATCTTTGATAGTGATTATAGAACCTCTAGCTATATAGTGTCTAGCCGCCTCACGCTCATTCTCATCAACGATAACAGCAAAAAGACCTTTTTCTTTAACCTTTTCACCCTCTTTGATAGTAGAGATTCTATCAATATAGTCACCTTTTAACAAAAAGAACTTCACTTTACCTTTTGCATCAGCTTGAATATTTTGCGTTATAGGAGCACCATTTTCAACTTTAAGTTCAGATGCAAATGGGATACGGTTTGGTACAGACCACGCCTCTTTAATCATCTCAACAATAGAGTCACCCTCTTCGATGATATCTCCATCGTCATAAGGAAGATAGAGTTTACCATCAACTTTTCCACCAACACCTGCTAGTTCATTTGTCTTAGCTAAATCACTTTTTCTAATCGTATACTTCTGCTCTTTTGCACCCTGTTGTATCTGTAATACTATCTCATCGTGTGTATGAGCAATAGAGACTCTACCACGTGTCAACGATTTTATCTTAGGCTCAACCAAAAGGACACCTGCGTTTCTTCGGTTAGAGACTAGGAGTTGACCCTCTGAGTTTTTATTGACATTTAAGTTGTAGTAACGAATGAATCCCTCTTTGTTGGCGATAACTTGACGCTCCTCTTTACCTGCCGTTGCTGTTCCACCTGTGTGGAAAGTACGAAGAGTAAGCTGAGTTCCAGGCTCACCAATAGATTGAGCAGCTACAACACCAACTGCTTCACCTGTTTTTACAATCTTGTTCTCTGCCATGTTAAGACCATAACATTTTGCACAGATACCTTTTGGTGCTTTACAAGTAACAGATGTTCTAATATTTACAGAACGTACCCCTGCTTCTGTAATCATTCGCCCTAATGGCTCATCAATCATTGTCCCCTCACTTACCAACACTTCTGAGGTAATTGGGTCGATGATATCTTTTGATATTACACGTCCATATACTCTATCTGACAATGGTTCAATAAGCTCATTACCAACCAAAATATCAGAAACGTCTACACCCTCATGTGAACCACAATCATGCATAACAACTTTAACATTTTGTGCAACATCAATAAGTTTTCTAGTCAAGTAACCAGCTGATGCTGTTTTCATAGCTGTATCGGCAAGACCTTTTCTAGCTCCGTGAGTTGAAATAAAGTACTCTAGTACATTTAGTCCCTCACGGAAGTTAGAGGTAATTGGTGTCTCAATAATAGAACCATCAGACTTTGCCATTAGACCCCTCATTCCTGAAAGCTGTCTAATCTGAGCTGCTGAACCTCTAGCCCCTGAATCTGCCATCATGTGAACAGAGTTAAATCCATCTTTGTCAACCTTAATCAACGACATAAGTTCAGAAGCTACAGTGTTATTAGTATCTGTCCAGATATCAATAATCTTATTATATCTCTCTTGCTCTGTCAAAAGACCTTTAGTATACTGTTTTTGAATCTCAATAACCTGCTCTTTAGCAGATGTAACTGTTGGCTCTTTTCCAGCAGGTACTTTAATATCATCAATAGAGATTGATACTCCTGAATGTGTTGCAAATTTGAAACCAAGATCTTTTAAATCATCAAGGAATATAGAGGTATAAGAGATACCACTTTTTGCATAGATATAATCAACCAATGCCGCGATATCTTTTTTCTTCATAACCTTGTTCCAGTATGATTGAGGTACATAATCAGGAATAATATCATTTAAGATAACTCTACCTGCTGTTGTAGTTATAATCTTACCATCAAGAAGTGTTCTAATTTTTGCATTTAAATCCAAGCTTCCCTGCTCATTGGCAATAACCACTTCATCTACATTGGCAAAAAGTTTATGTTGACCTGCAACCTCATTTTTCTCTAAAGTCAAGTAGTAGAGTCCCAAAATCATATCCTGAGATGGTACAGCAATAGCTTTACCTGACGCAGGAAGAAGAATATTCATAGAGCTTAACATCAAAATCTTAGCCTCTGCAATCGCCTCTGATGACAATGGAACATGAACAGCCATCTGGTCACCATCAAAGTCGGCGTTGAACGCAGCACAAACTAGTGGGTGAAGCTGAATAGCTTTTCCATCTATTAGTTTTGGGTGAAACGCTTGAATAGAGAGTTTATGTAGTGTTGGAGCACGGTTAAGAAGTACAGGGTGATTATCAACTACTTCTTCCAAACACTCCCAAATCTCATTTGCTTTGGTCTCAATCATCTTTCTTGCTTGTTTAAGAGTTGTTGCATACCCACGCTCTTCAAGCTTTGCCATAACGTGTGGTTTAAATAGCTCAATCGCCATTATTTTAGGCAATCCACACTCATCCATCTTAAGATTAGGACCTACTACAATAACCGAACGTCCAGAGAAGTCAACTCTTTTACCAAGCAAGTTCTGTCTAAATCGACCCTGCTTACCTTTAATAACCTCTGATAGTGATTTAAGTGGTCGCTTGTTTGCACCCTTTACAGAGTTTCCTCTTCTACCATTATCAAACAGTGCATCAACAGACTCTTGAAGCATTCTTTTCTCATTTCGTACAATAATCTCAGGTGCATCAAGCTCAATTAATCTTTTGAGTCTTTGGTTTCGATTAATAACTCTTCTGTAGAGGTCATTTACATCAGAAACTGCAAACTTACCACCATCAAGGCTCACAAGAGGTCTAAGGTCTGGTGGCATAACAGGTAAAATAGTCAACATCATCCACTCAGGTCTGTTACCAGAATCTAAAAATGACTCAATTACTTTTAGACGTTTAACAATAGTCTTTCTTTTTGCTTCTGATTTGGTCGCTAAAATATCCTCTTTTAACTGTGAAAACATATCAACTAAATCTAAATCCCCCAAAAGCTCTTGGACTATCTCTCCACCCATTCTAGCGTCAAGTCCTGATTCAGGGAAACGTTTAATAATCGATTGATACTGCTCTTCATTTAAAACATCAAACTTAGCAAGAGAGGTAGTCGCTTCTGAATCATAAAATGCTACCCCTGGGTCTTTTACAATATACGCTTCATAGTATAGTACACGCTCTAAATCTTTCATCTTAACACCCAAAAGTGTACCAATTCTTGATGGAAGAGAAGAGACATACCAGATATGTGCTACAGGTGCTACTAGGTCTATGTGACCCATTCTGTTTCTTCTTACTTTCATGGTGGTTACTTCAACACCACACTTCTCACACACAACACCTTTGTAACGCATCTTTTTGTATTTACCACAAAGACACTCATAATCTCTTACAGGTCCAAAAGTTTTGGCACAAAATAGTCCATCTCTCTCAGGCTTTAGTGTACGGTAATTAATAGTCTCAGGTTTTTTTACCTCACCATATGACCACGAACGTACTTTCTCAGGACTTGCAACACGTAAACGCATCGCATAGATATCCAGTGGTCTATCTTCTGAAGTTAAATCAATAGGGCTTAAGCCATCTAGCAAATCACTCATTATGCCTCCTTCTTTGTTACTATTTCTTCTTTTGTTTTATCAAATAAGTCTACATCAAGACCCAATGCTTGAAGCTCTTTGGTAAGTACGAACATAGTCTCAGGTACACCTGACTCTGGTACAGACTCACCTTTCGTAATAGATCTATAAGCTCTAGTTCGCCCATCAACATCATCAGACTTAATGGTTAGCATCTCTTTTAAAATATGTGCCGCACCATACGCTTCCAATGCCCAAACTTCCATCTCTCCAAATCTCTGACCACCAAATAGTGCTTTACCACCAACTGGCTGTTGAGTTACAAGTGAGTAAGGTCCTGTTGAACGTGCGTGAACTTTTTCATCAACCAAGTGGTGAAGTTTAATCATATACATATATCCAACATTAACACGCTCTAGCATCTTCTCACCTGTCTTACCATCATAAAGTACTGTTTTACCATCAGCATCCATTTTTGCTAACTCAAAGAGCTTATTAAACTCCTCTTCATCAGTTCCCTCAAATACAGCAACACCAAACTTAACACCATTTGCCCAATCTCTTGCATAGACAATCAACTCTTCATCTGAGATACTCTCTAGCATTGCTTTTGCATTCATAAGCTTTGCAACATCAGCAATCTCTGTCATCTTAGCTCTAAGGTCTTTAATCATGGTCTCTTTTTGCTCATCAAACATACCTTGAATCTGCTCTCCTAGTTTTTTACCAATTTGACCAAGGTGTACTTCCAAAATCTGACCGATGTTCATACGAGATGGAACTCCTAGTGGATTTAGGATAATATCAACCGTTTTTCCATCTTTAGTATAAGGCATATCAATCTCTGGTACGATATTAGAGACGATACCTTTGTTTCCATGACGACCAGCCATCTTATCTCCAACTTTTAGCTTACGCTTAGTTGCCACATAAACTTTTACCAATTTAGTCACACCATTTGGCAAGATATCATCTTTTTCCAAGATATTAAGCTTCTCTTCAAGTGCATCTTTAAGCTTCTTTTTCTGACGTTGGAAGTAAGATTTTGTAGAATTATACTCACTCTCAATAGCAGCACCATAAGCTTGAACTACACCTCTAAGAGCAAAACGGTTCATTCCTGCAATTACATCTGCTTTTATATAGTCTCCTATCTTGTACTCTGTACCCTCAATAGTCACATCTGAAATTAACTCTGATTGTGAAAGAAGTGCTGCAATTCTTAGTGTCTCTTCTCTATCAATCATCAAAAGCTTGTCGTGATGCTCTGCATCAAGAACTGCCTTCTCCTCTTCATAAGACTGAACGGCTCTAGCATCTTTCTCTTGACCTTTTTTAATAAAGACCTTAACATCAATAACCACACCCTCCATAGAGGCAGGACAGTAGAGAGATTTGTTTATAACATGACCAGCTTTTTCACCAAAGATAGCACGAAGTAGTCTCTCTTCTGGAGTTGGTTTAATCTCACCTTTTGGAGAAACTTTACCAACCATAATCATACCTGGTTTGATATGTGTTCCTACTTTTACAATTCCACTCTCATCAAGGTGAGTAAGCTCATCTTCACGGATATTTTGGATATCTCTTGTAATCTCCTCTGTACCATGCTTAAGCTCACGTGCCTCTATCTCTTTTTCATAAGTGTGAACAGAGGTAAAGGTATCTTCTCTTAAAATCTTTTCAGAGATAATAATCGCATCTTCGTAGTTATATCCATACCAAGGCATAAAGGCAACCATTGCATTTTTACCAATGGCAAGTTCTCCCATATCCATGTTAGGTCCATCTGCAATTACTTGACCTACTTTAACCACATCACCAAGCTTTGCCGTTGGAGACTGCGTAAATGTTGTATTTTGGTTGGTACGCATATTTTTTTCCATTGGATAATGGTCAATATAAACGCCCCCCTCATCTTCACCTAAAATATAGATATTTCGAGAATCAACTTTCTCAACACGCCCTGCTCTTTTAGCCTTTACAGACTCCCAAGCATCACGGCTTACAATCGCCTCCATACCTGTACCAACTACAGGAGCGTCTGTTTTAAGAAGAGGAACTGCTTGACGTTGCATATTCGATCCCATCAAGGCACGGTTGGCATCATCATGCTCCAAGAAAGGAATAAGTGCAGCCGCTGAACCTGATACCATTAGTGGAGAGATATCAATAAGCGTAACTTTTTTGGTCTCATTTAGTAAAATCTCACCATTACATCTAGTCTCAATTAGCTCATTTACAATTTTTCTATCAAGAACTTCTGTTGATGCAGGAGCGATAACTAAATCCTCCTCCTGTGTAGCAGTAAGATAGACAATCTCATCTTGAATTACACCGTCAATAACTTTATTATATGGAGCTTCAATAAATCCTAAAGCATTAACCTTTGCATAAGTAGCAAGAGTGTTAATCAGACCAATATTTTGACCCTCTGGAGTCTCAATTGGACAGATACGACCGTAGTGAGTTGGGTGAACATCTCTAACTTCAAAACCAGCACGCTCTTTAACAAGACCACCCTCACCAAGAGCTGATAGTCTTCTTTTGTGTGTCACTTCTGAGAGTGGATTGGTCTGGTCCATAAACTGAGATAACTGACCCGATGAGAAGAACTCTAAAATAGTGTTCGTAATCATCTTAGAGTTAACCAAATCATGAGGCATAAGCTCATCTAGTTGACCAGAAAGAGTTGTCATCTTGTCACGGATTGCTTTTTGCATCTTAGTAAGACCATTATAAAGCTCATTTCCAAGAAGCTCACCAATAGCTCTAATTCTTCTATTTCCTAAGTGGTCCCTGTCATCAATATGACCCGAACCATTTTTAACTTTTGATAGATACTTAACAGTATGAATAATATCATCAGCTGTCATCACAGTGACATATTCTGGTACATTAAGACCCAATTTATGGTTCATCTTCATTCGACCAACTTTAGTTAAATCATATCTCTCAGGGTCAAAAAAGAGCTGACGTAAGAAGTTTTTCGCAGCCTCTGCTGTAACAGGTTCACCTGGTCTCATAACTTTATAGATACGAATAGCTGCTAGTTCATTCTCATCCTCTATCTCTTCTGTCTGCTTAAGAAGTCTTAGTGCCTCATGGTCAGCGATAAATGATTTGATAATAGAGTCATCAGCACCAGGTGCTAAATCATTGGCAATTAAAAAGCTATCAATACCTGAATCTAAAATCTTTTTGAGTCTAATCTCATCAAGAGATGTTACTACATCATAAAGAATCTCACCACTCTCTTGGTCTATAATTGGAGTAGATAGGTGTCTCTCTATTAATACATCTACTGGATACTCTACCCACTCTAGCCCCTCATCTAGCAACTTTTGAGCTTTTTTCTTGGTCAATCTTTTTGCAGCAGCTACCACAATATTACCATCAAGGTCACGAACCTCATAAGGTGTACGTGAAGCAAACTCCTCTATTGAGAATTTGGTTACAAATCTATTATCTTTTATAAAAATCTCTTTTGAATCATAAAATAGTTTCATGATATCCTCTTTGGCGTAATCTAACGCTCTAAAGAGAATGGTTACAGGGATTTTTCTTCTTTTATTAATTCTTGCATAGAGGATATCTTTTGCATCATACTCAAAGTATAACCATGAGCCTCTATCTGGGATAATCTGTGCTGAGTAGCTAAGTTTATTCTCAACGGTTGTAGCCTCTTCCTCTTTGAAGATAACACCTGGAGAACGGTGAAGCTGATTTACAACAACACGCTCAACACCATTAATGATAAATGAAGTTCTATCCGTCATAAGAGGAATATCTCTTACATAAACAGCTTGTTCTTTAATCTCTTTTGGGTCAAGTTTTTCACCTGTTTTTTCATCTCTATTCCAGATGGTCAAGGCGATGTTCATCTTTAATGAAACAGAGTAAGTTAATCCACGTTCCATACACTCACGAATAGTATACTTTGGCTGAACAATATCACTACCTTTGTACTCTAGGGTTAACCTATTTTGGTGGTCATTAAGTGGAAAAACAGAACGAAATATTTTTTCAATAGTTGAATCAGTTCTATTTTTTGCATCTATCATTAGAAAATCATCATATGATTTTTGTTGTAGTTGAAGCAGGTTAGGAACAGGAATCTGTCGAGGGGTCTTAGAAAAATCGACTCTAAGTCTATTTCCAGAATATAAAGAATTTAACATGGGCAAACCTTATTATAGTTATGTTAATTAAGAGTATTATAGATATACAAAAAAACTATTACGCAATAGCTTATAGCTATATCTAGTTATGATAATTTGTTGATTTTGTACTGTTACTAATGCAATACAAGAAAGAGGTTGTTTCGATCTTTAAGTTTCAAGCGAAATAAATTCGCCTGAAAGAGTGTGGTTTAAACAGTAAAAACTATTTAAGCTCACAAGAAGCACCAGCTTCTTCAATTTGTTTCTTAAGAGCTTCTGCTTCATCTTTAGAAACACCCTCTTTAAGAGTTGTTGGAGCTTCTTCAACTGCAGATTTAGCCTCTTTAAGTCCAAGACCTGTAATAGCTCTTACTACTTTAATAGCATTGATTTTCTTAGCTCCAGCATCTGTAAGAACTACGTCAAACTCTGTCTGCTCTTCAACTGCTTCTGCTGCTGCTCCACCACCAGATACTACAGTAGCTTGTGCAGATACACCAAATTTCTCTTCGAACTCTTTAACTAGCTCTGAAAGCTCTAATACTGACATGTTTGAGATAAATTCTAAAACATCTTCTTTAGTTGTTGCCATTTTTAATTCCTTTTATAATTCTATATTTTTAATATTTAATCTATTCGATAAAATCGAACCTACGCTTCTTCTTCTAGTTTTTCAGCTAAAGCACTCATACCTATTGTAAAGTTCTGCACTGGTGCATTCCAAACATTAAGTAACATACCAAGAAGTTCATCTCTACCTGGAAGTTTAGCCATTGCATTAATCGTAGCGATATCTGCAACTTTAGACTCTATTACTCCAGATTTGATTGAGAAATTATCTTTATTTGCTTCGGCAGATTTATCAGCCACTTTACAAGTAGCAATCTGATCTTCACCCCAAATAAAAACATTTGTACTTACAAGCTCCATCTCTTCACAATTTGCATTTTTAAGTGCAATTCCTGCTAGTGTATTTTTAACAACACGTACTTGTACATCATTCTCTCTAGCCAATATTCTAACACCTTCTAAAGCTTCAACAGTCATACCTTTGTAATCACATACGATTACAGCACCTTGGTCTGCGAAAGCAGTAGTAAGTTCATTTACAATAGCTTCTTTTTCAGTTCTAGTCATTTTTTCTCCTTTCGATTTCTAAAAGGGTAGAAAATAGGGGTCAAACTTAAGTTCGACCCCTATTTCTAACAAACTTCTTTCAAAGTTCTCTATTAAGCTTTCGCCCCTATTATCTTAAATCTAGATTATTTTATGCTACTAAGCATAAAGGAAAAAATATAAAAGGGTCAAATTTCAATTTGACCCCTATTATATTCTAAGCTTTATGCTTTTAACTTCATATCAAGAAGTTCAGTAGTATCAAGTGTTACAGCTGGACTCATTGTTAATGACAATGCACCATTAAGGATATATCTACCTTTAGCAGATGCTGGTTTAACTTTATTAATAGTCTGAATAAAAGTCTCTAAATTCTCTTTAATTTTATCAGCACCAAAAGATACTTTTCCAATTCCTGCATGGATATTACCTTTTTTATCAGTTCTAAAGTTAACTTTTCCACCTTTAGCTTCTGTAACAGCCTTAGTAACGTCCATAGTAACTGTTCCAGTCTTAGGGTTAGGCATAAGACCTTTTGGTCCTAAAATTCTAGCCACTTTACCAAGTGTTCCCATCATGTTAGGAGTAGCAATTACAGTATCAAAATCAATTTTACCCTCTTTAATCGCATCAATTAACTCATCAGAACCAACCAAGTCAGCACCTGCTGCTCTTGCTTCATCTGCTTTGTCATCTTTTGCAAATACTGCTACTCTTACAACTTTACCTGTACCATTTGGAAGTACAACTGAACCTCTAAGCATCTGGTCTGCGTGTCTTGGGTCAACATTTAAGTTTAACGCAATCTCTACAGTCTCATCAAACTTAGCTGATTTTAAATCTCCAAGAAGAGCTGTTGCTTCATCAACACTATATCTCTTCTCTACTTCTATCTTCTCTAAGAGCGATGCTCTTTTTTTATTTACTTTCTTTGCCATTTATCTCTCCACGATATAAATCTCCCACTATTTAGTGGTCATTAACTTATTTAAAATTTAAACAGATATTACTCAGTAATATCAATACCCATACTTCTACAAGTACCCATAATTATTTTTGCTGCCATATCTTTATCATCTGTATTCAAATCAGAGATTTTCTTCTCAACAATCTCATCAATTTGAGCTTTTGTAAGTGACGCTACTTTGTTCTTAAGAGGGTTATCAGAACCACTTTTAAGATTTGCAGCTTTTAAGATAAGCTCTGATGCTGGTGGTTGCTTTGTCTCAAATGTAAAACTTCTATCAGCGTAAACAGTTACTTCAACAGGAATTTTAAAACCCATTTTGTCTTTAGTTCTCTCATTGAATGCTTTACAGAATTCCATAATGTTAACACCACGTTGACCAAGAGCAGGTCCTACTGGTGGTGATGGATTAGCTGACCCAGCAGGAATCATCATTTTGAACTTTTCAGTTACTTTTTTTGCCATCGTTATCTCCTTAGATTAAATAGTCATTTATTTTTAAAAAATAAAAACTTCAATAATAAAAATAGTAATATTTTTATTATTGAAGTTTTATATTATCTCTATCTTGAGTTCTATCTTGTGATAACCACAAAGGGTTACCACTATATATTATATAATTTTTTCTACTTGCGTAAAGAGTATCTCTACAGGTGTATTTCTACCAAAAATTGAGACATTAAGCTTTAATTTCCCATGGTCTAAGTCATACTCTTCAACCATTCCTGTAAAGTTTGCAAATGGTCCCTCTGTAATACGAACCATCTCACCATCTTCAAAATCAATTTTTGGTTTAGGAGCTGCTCTGTTCTCCATTTTGTCAATAATAACTTTGATATCTGCATCAGTTAATGGTGTAGCCGTTTTACCTTCTCCAATAAAACGTGATACACGAGGTAGAGATTGAACTTGATGCCAAAGATTTGTATCTAAATCTACATGAGCAAAAACATAACCCGAGTAGAGAACCCTCTCTGTAATCTTCTTCTCACCATTTTTTACCTCAATAACCTCTTCTGTAGGAACAATAATACTCTCTACTCTATCTTCAATTCCATTTTCAACTGCTAAAAGTTCAATCCCTTTTTTAACAGCTAGTTCACTACCAGAATAGACTTGAATAGCATACCATTGGAAGTTTGTCTCTTGAGGCTCCATCTTAACTACCTATTACAGCTGAAACGATTGCAGACATTAACATATCGACAAGTGCTAAGAAGATTGATATAACAGTTACAACAATAAAAACAGCAACAAACGCTTGTCTTATTTGTGTTTTTGTTGGAAATATAACTTTTTGGATCTCTGATTTTACATGTGAAAAGTATGTTGTTAATTTTTCCATTTAATAATTACCTTTTAATTGTGGCAGGCCAAGAGGGACTCGAACCCCCAACACCCGGATTTGGAATCCGGTGCTCTACCATTGGAGCTATTGGCCTAAGAATATTTTGTAGAAGTACCCCCGCGAGGGGATACTCTTAAAACCGTCTTACAGTTTCATCTCTTTGTGTATAGTATGACACTTACACCACTTACAATACTTTTTTAAAGCAATTTTTTCAGCAGTGTTTCTTTTATTCTTAGTGGTGTGATAGTTACGTCTAGTACACTTCTCACAACCTAAGTGAATTGTTTCTCTCATATTGACTACTCAATAATTTCAGCAACAACACCAGCACCAACAGTTCTACCACCTTCACG
>OBIK01000047.1_pt1 | contig 14149 bp, 13 predicted proteins | sample 1496171 | NCBI WGS metagenome assembly OBIK01 (sample SAMEA3367191, study PRJEB22510) | hydrothermal vent metagenome | biome: marine hydrothermal vent; material: sea water | place: Cayman Islands | collected 2012-01-19 | depth 2308 m | reverse complement strand
TAATATCAAACAAGAGTAGTTCATGAAAGATGCATTAAACAACCTAAATATAGCACAACAAGAGGCAGTTCAACACATTGATGGACCGCTACTTATCTTAGCAGGGGCAGGAACAGGAAAGACCAAAACACTTACTACAAGATTAGCTTATCTTATAGGAGAAGTTGGTATTGACCCTCAAAACACCCTTACTTTAACATTTACCAACAAAGCAGCAAAAGAGATGCGTGAGAAAGCAAATTTGCTTATCAACCAACAGACATCATCTATGCCTCTTCTATGTACATTCCATAAGTTTGGTCTACTTTTTTTAAAATTTCATATAGAAAAACTTGGACGTGCCAACAATTTTGTAATTATAGATTCAGATGATAGAAAACGTATCATAAAACGTATCGCAAAAAAACATGCCATAGATTTAAATATAGCATTTATCTCTTCTGAGATATCAAAATATAAAAATACACTATTAACAGCAGAAGAGATTGTTGAAAAAGCTGAACTTCCTGATTATAAAAAGATTGCTACTATATATAGTGATTATCAAAAAGAGATAGTTGAGAATAATCTTGTCGATTTTGATGACCTGCTAATGCTAACTCATCAGATACTCCAAGAGAATAACGAGCTACGAATAGAGACTAGTAACCGATACAGATATATTATGGTAGATGAGTACCAAGATACCAATGAGCTTCAATTTCAACTACTAGAACTATTGGCATCAGAACACAATAATCTCTGTGTAGTCGGAGATGATGACCAGAGTATTTATGGTTGGCGTGGAGCAAATATCCGAAATATTTTAGAGTTTTCACAACGTTTCAAAGATACAAAAACCGTAAAACTAGAGGTAAACTATCGCTCCACTACCCCTGTCTTGGAGGCAGCAAATGAACTCATAGAGCATAATACACAAAGAATAGGAAAAAATCTAACTTCGTATAGAGGTAAAGGTCAATCTATCCATCTACTTCATGCACTAGATGAGTCCCTTGAAGCCAAAAGTATCGCAAGAGACATAAAAGAGCTTCTTATACAAGGAGTATCATCAAGTGAAATAGCAGTACTCTACCGTATCAATGCCCTCTCACGCTCCATAGAAGAGGGATTTACAAAAGAGGGTCTAGGATTTAAACTTCTTGGAGGTATGCGTTTTTATGATAGAGCAGAGATAAAAGACATCATCTCCTATCTTAGAATTTTCACCAATCCAAATGATGATTTCTCTTTAAAACGTGTCATCAATAAACCAAAAAGAAGTGTTGGAAAAGTATCTTTAGATAAACTCAACAAAGCAGCATTTATTAATAGAAGCTCTATTTTTGAACTTATAAATCAAAAATCAGTTGAAGAGCTTGGTACTATAATGACTAAGAAAGCAGCTAACTCTGTTAAGATGTTTATAGATGATATAAACAAACTTAGAGGAGAAGCACAAAACTCTCTACACAACTTCATCAACTTATTTGAAGAGACAATTGGGCTTAAAAAACATTATGCATCAATGGTAGATGGAGATGATAGAATTCTTAATATTGATGAGTTTTATGGATATTTTAGAGAAGCCATTAGTAAAAACGATAATCTAACATTAGAGATATTTTTAAATAATATCTCCTTACAGAGTGAACAGGACCAAGTTGATGAGAATGCCATTACTATTATGAGCATACACGCTTCAAAAGGTTTAGAGTTTGAGCATCTCTATGTAATTGGACTAGAAGAGGGTTTCTTCCCTATGTTAAATGAGGGTACAAATATGGAGGAGGAGAGACGGCTTGGGTATGTTGCTATCACTCGTGCCAAAACCTATCTAACCCTATGTTATGTAGATAGCCGTTTCTATAAAGGTCAAAGAAAACGTATTTTAAAAAGTCGTTTTTTAGCAGAAGCAGGTCTTATAAAAGGTGAAAGCCTAAAAATAACCAGATGCTCTGCCTTTAAAAAAGGTGATTTGGTTCGTCATAAACTATTTGGTGTAGGTAGAGTCCAAAGCTCAAATAAATCAGGTCATGAATACAAACTAAAAATAAATTTTGGTGGCAATAAAAAAGAGATACTAAGCTCATTTGTTAAAGCAGTTTAAATAAAATATGAACCGACTATTTGTAGTAAATAAGCCCATTTTCCGTTCCTCAAATGGCTATATGGGTTATGTAAAAAGAAAATATAACACAAAAAAGGTAGGCTTCTCAGGCACACTTGACCCCTTTGCTACAGGTTGCCTCATTGTAGCAACAGGTCAATACCCAAAACTATTTCAGTATCTAAAAAAAACACCCAAAGCCTACTCTGCTACCCTATGGCTAGGAGCAAACTCACAAAGCCTAGATATAGAAAATATAGATTCGATTAAAGAAGTTTCTGAAGTAAGTATTAATGATATATACCAAGCCTTAGAGTCACTTCGAGGAGAACTCACCTACTATCCACCCAAATTCTCAGCCAAAAAAATAAATGGAAAACGAGCCTACGACTTAGCAAGAGCAGGAGAAGAGGTAAATCTAAAACAGATTACCTCAACCATCTATGATATAACCTTAATCAACTACAACCACCCATTCATACACTTTGAAGCGATGGTTTCAGAAGGAACTTACATACGCTCACTAGGGGCTATCATAGCCGACAAGCTAGGAGTTGATGCTACACTATCTAGCCTAAGAAGAGATTACGAAGGAGCGTTTTCATATGAGAATGAAAAAGCCCTTGACCCCTTAAAGTTTCTAAAAATCCCTCAAAATATCTACACAGGAGATGACGAGTTTATAGAGCTTGGCAAAAAGCTATATATAGAATACTTTGAGACCAAAGAGAATGGCGAGTATTGGGTAGAGACGCAGAACTTTTTTTCTATTATTGAAATACTTGATGGAGAGATTATATATAAGTTAAATCGGGTTCATAAGTTTGATTCATAATAGGAATATATTATAATTTTTTATAAGGAAACCCCATGACCATAAAAGCCCACGCAAAAATAAACACCTTTCTCAAAATCACAGGACACCAAAACGGCTATCATACCCTGCTCTCTCGTTTTATAAAAGTACCTCATCTCTATGATACTATCTCTTTTGTTCCAGAAAAATGTGAGAACTTTACCATAGAGGGTTGTGGAGATGTTTCTGTAGAGTCAAATACTATTTATAAAGCTTATAGAGCTATGAATAGTGATACAGATTTTTTTAAACACCATAAAGTAGTTGTAGAAAAGCATATACCAACAGGAGCAGGGCTTGGTGGTGGGTCTTCTGACGCAGGAGCTTTTATGCGTCTGTTTAATGAAGTTTGTGAGCTTGGGATTGATACCCCTACTCTTGCTAAAATGGGTTCAACTGTGGGGGCTGATATTCCATTTTTTGTGTATGATTATGATGCTGCTAATGTTAGTGGATTTGGAGAGGTGGTAGAAGAGTTTCAAGATGAGGCTTTTGAGATTGAGCTTTTTATGCCTGATATTCATTGTGATACGCCTTTGGTCTATAAAACATTTAAAAAATATCTGTTCGATGATATCGAACCTACAGTGTTTGAGGAGTGGGAACATTTGACAACTAGAGAGGTTTTATCACAAGTAGATGCTCTGGGGGCTAATGATTTGTATCGGGCTTCTCTTATCGCTTACCCACAACTTAAAGAGGTTTCTAAAGAGGGTTGGTATTTTTCGGGAAGTGGTAGTACGTTTTTTAAAATTAAATAGTATAATATTAAAAAAAGAATAAATTATGTCGATAAATATAATATCAAAAAATAAAAAAGCCTACCATGACTATGAGATAATAGAGAAGTTTGAAGCAGGAATAGTGCTTCAAGGTGCAGAGGTTAAAGCCCTTCGTGCCAAAAGAGCAAACCTAAATGATGCTTTTTGTCGTTTTATCAAAGGTGAGCTTCATCTGATGAACACACACATAGCCCACTTAGATACCACCAATACTAACTATGCTCGTGACACAAGAAGCCCTAGAAAACTACTGCTTCACAAAAAAGAGTTAGATAAACTCTTTGAAAAAGTACAAAAAGATGGACTTACCATTGTACCTCTTATGCTCTATTTTAATGAGAGAAATTTCATGAAAGTTAGCATCGCAGTTGCCAAAGGTAAAAAACTTCATGACAAGCGTGAGACACTAAAGAGACGAACACAATTAAGAGAAGCTCAACAGGCGATGAAAAACTATAAATAAAAAAGGATTTCTAAATGAGAAAAATACAAAACATACTATTTCTCTTTTCACTATTGACACTTGTGGGTTGTGGCTCTGTTTCAACTAAAGAAAATAGTGAACAAGAAAATAATAGAACAAAAGATAGCGTACAAGAGACTAAAAACATAGACTACAAAAGTGAGTTTATAAATAAGGCTAACTGTAACCAAATTATAGATAATGAGTTTATACATATCTGTTATGACTATAAGTTAAAAGCAGCAAAAAGTGTGGCCTATACACTTGATGGGGATTTGATGAATGACCCAAATATAGATAAACGCCCCTCTTTTTATGTTGAGAAAAGTATCGAAAAGAAACATAGAGTATCTTCTACTGATTACACTAACTCAGGTTATGACAAAGGTCACTTAGCTCCTGATGCTGCTTTTGATTGGAGTGACGAGAGTTTAAAAGCTGTCTATACTTTGGCAAATATTATCCCACAAGCACCACAAGTAAACCGTAATATGTGGTCACAAGTAGAGAAGTTTGCTAGAGACAAGGCAGTGGAGTTAGGAGAACTTCATGTCATAAATGTAATCAAGTATGGAGAACAATCAAAACGTATTGGTAAAAACAGAATGGCTGTCTCACGAGGATTTTATAAAGTCCTATATAATTATAAAGAGAATTATAAAGAGTGTTTCTACTATGCCAACAAACTCAACCTCACCTCTCGTGATGATAATATCTCTAAGCATGATATTAATTGTAATGAAGTCAAGTATTAATTTCCATCATATTGTTCTTTAAAAAAAGCCCAATAACAAAGAGTAACGTGCCACAGCATAAAGTATCTCTAGCATATTTTTTGAAACACAACTATATTAAGCTCAATAATTTTAATAACTTTTAGCCCTACTCTATTAGCCATAATCTCAAAACTTTTAGGTGTAAAAAAGCTTATATGTGTGATATCTCGTCTGTACCACCAATCTAAAAATGCTTTATCTTCTGATGGTGGAAATTTGGTCATTAGGACAATATAACCATTGGTATTGAGCGAACTAACCAAGGTTTCTAAAACAGTTATGGGGTCTTGAAGATGCTCAAAAACTTCTGTAGAGGTAATTAGGTCATAACTTTTACTCTCATAAACTTTTTTTGGGAAATAGTATAGGTCATATTGGTCTACCTCTAACCCTTTTCGTCTAAGAAGTTCAGCCAAAACAGGGCCAGAGCCACAACCAAACTCCAAAGCACTTTTGATATTTTCAAGATAAGGTGCAATAGATTTGTCTATAAACTTCTCAAACATCTCCACATAGCCAAGAGACTCAAAACTATTTTTATGCTTATCATAGTGTTCTTTCTCTATCTCTTTATCAACAATATAACTATCATCTAAATAGATAAAACCACAACTACTACACCGATAATAATCCAAATTTTTCTTAATCTCTCTTATATGAGCTGTTGTACTATTGCAAATTTTACAAACTTTAGATGGAAACATTAATTTTCTCTTTTTACAACATTATAGCACAGTAATATCTCTAAAATGTATCTATTTTTTTCTTTTTTATATAATAACTTCTTAATTTAAAAAACTATATAATTAATTAATTAAAAACATGATAGAGTGTATATACATTTAAAATAAAGGAAGAAAATGAAATTATTAATCACACTTATGATTGCTGGTTCAGCACTGCTTATAGCAGGTGGAGACATGAGACCTGTAGAGCTTGTTACAAAGTATGAAAAAGTTGAGGTTAAAGTTGCTTCAAGATGTTTTAAACCAAATATTAAGAAGTGTCCAGATTGTGAAGATGTGGCAGAGCTTTGTCCTTATAATGGTGAAGATTTACCAATCGCAAAAACAGAAGCTTGTGAAGGTCTTAATCAAGCACCTAGATACTAGATTTTCACCACCTTTTTAGGTGGGGGAATGTTAATTTATAAATATCTTCTCTGTTCTCCCACATATATTTTTTATCCTCTTTTATCTTTGTAAAATAGAGATTTCCAGAACCTCTCCAAGCATCTAAAAGTAGACCATCTCCAAACCCCATACCTTTTGCTGAAACAGAAATAGCATTATGTTCAAAATAACCGTCAATATTAGCACCTACATAATAAAACTCTAAAGTTTGATATCTTTTTTGGTGTAAATACTCCAGTAAATCATCTACCCACTCATAACACAACCCTCTTTTTTTAAGCCCAATATTAACCAATGTATTGTGCCATAGTGGAGGAGAGACCACATCATATTTTTTTGATAATCTATTAGAGTATAAAATAACCTCTTTTGCTAAATCTATAGCTTCCCCTCTGTCGATACTTGCATTTAGTTCTTGTAACATTATGCTCAATTGGTTCATGCTATTATCTAGCTCTTTTGGTGTAGGTCTCACCAACTTAGTAAGACTACACCCCGAAAATAGAAAAATAAAAGTTAGTAATAAAAAAAACTTTTTATTGATACAAAACATCGTTTGGGTCAACATATAAAATAGGTAAATAGCTATAAAATAGATACATAACAAATAGCATCAAACCCAAATATATCCATATATTTTTGGGATGAAGTGCAACAAAAATACCACCAATAATCCCTGCTACTAACCCACCAATATGTGCACTCAAATCGACACTTGGAAACAGCAATCCAATTCCAAGGTTTAAAAGTAAAAGAAGACCAAAGCTTTTCATAAACTCCATAAAATCATCTTGCATTCTCTTACGATGAACCAATACAAATCCTATTAATGCCCCAAAAAGTCCAAATATCGCACCACTTGCCCCAATACCAACTGTCACAGGGTGAAAATAGATAGATATTAGTGAGCCTACAAAAGCTGATATAAAGTAGATAATCAGATAAGAAGTTTTAGAAAAAAACATCTCAAGAGAACGCCCCACGATAAAAAGAGACAACATATTCATTAAGATATGTTCTATCCCTCCATGTAGAAACATTGCACTAACAAGTCGCCATATTTCACCCTCTAAGATAACCAAAGGACCAAATAATCCTCCGATAGAGGCTAAGTATTTAGCTGACATATTCATTACATTAACCCCCTCTAAAAGAGGTAGTAAAAAAGCAATAATATTGATTATCATCAAACTATAGGTTATAGGATACTGTTTAAAAGTTTTGATAGAAACTCCTTGGTAAATATATTATATGAATTATAACAAATTATAAAAAATTCTCACCATAAATCCAATTGCCACCGTAAAAAGCAGATAAAAAATCCAACGAGACCATATCGCTCCAAAAGATATCAATAGATATCCTAACCCATAAATCATATCTAGTTTTATATCTATAGTCTCGCTCTCTAAAGCAAAAAGCTCTAATAGTAGCTCATCAAAAACTCCCCCATACCCTATCAGATGAGCCAAGATACTCAACGGATAAAAAGGGGTAAATAGCAACGATAAAAAAGGAGAATAGAGTTGAAGAGTGCTGGTGACAGGGAATATCATATGCACTATGGGCAACATCAAAATAAATATTCCAAATGAGATTAGAAGCATCATCATTAATTTATTTAGAGTCTTGAACCTCTCTACCAATAAAAAAATATAAAAAACCCCCAATACCGAAAACCAAAAAGCCAAAGAGAGAAGCATCTTGGGAAATAGTAACAGAAGTGTCATAATCATAGTAGCCAAAAACGTAAAAGTCAAAAGCTCAATACCTAAAATTAGAACTCCCCAGCCCATCACCATCATAGTATAAGAGCGAAGTAATGAAGCAGGGCTATCTACAAACCAAACATACCACCCCAATAGTAAAAGCGTAAAGAAACCAACATCTATCAAATCAAAACGATAGGGAAAATGGGATTGTTGTACCAGTCGATAGAGAGGTCTAAAGAGAAAAAACAGAACCCCCCATAAAATACCCAAATGAAACCCACTCAATGCAATAAGATGACTTACACCTAAAATAGATACCTGTTTACGAAGCTCTTTTTGTAGAGGTGTAGCTAAAAATATCGCTTGATAAAAATCAATTATCTGTTTATCTTGGTGTTGTGAAGCTATTTTTTCCAAGAGTGAGGATTTAAAACTTTTAGGCAATTCATAGACACTATTAATACGAGAAGAGATAAAAGAGCTACGAAGATAATCAAAAAAATTCATATTTTTATCAGGAAAAAGCTTTAATCTAAGCCCTTTGCCTAAAAAAACCTCATCTCGGTAGGTACGTGTAAAAAAGTTTAAATCCAACTCTTTACTATAGACACGTAGTATCGTATAAGTTTTTCCATTTTTAGATTTTTTATACTGTTGCAAAACCTCTACATGAGTAAAATAAAACTCCTTTTCACTAAAATCTTTATACTCATAATAGATAAAAGATAGACGCAAAAAAAGAAGTAAAACAAAAATAGAGACCACAACAAAAAACTCTTTTGCTGTCAAAAAGAGCTTTGGTTTTTCTATCATCTAAATCATAGGTAAATCTATATTCATATTCGCCTGTGTACTAGTATCCACATTCTCATCTTCATATATAACCTCAAACGCACCATTTCCACCAAGGTCAGCATCCACAAAACGAGTAAATCGCTTCTGAAACACCAGCCTCACCGTCCCTGTAGGTCCATTTCTCTGTTTCCCAATAATAAGTTCCGTATCCTCTTCAGGCTTGTTCTCAAACTTATTCTCATACTCTTTTCCCTCAGACTTAGCTTTCATCTCACGCTCTTTTTCAGCCGCCTCACGGTAGACATCATCACGATAGACGAACATAACGATATCTGCATCTTGCTCAATAGAACCACTTTCACGTAAATCAGAAAGCATCGGACGCTTATTATCCCGACTCTCCACCCCACGGTTAAGCTGTGAAAGAGCGAGAATTGGAATCTCCAACTCCCTAGCTAGTTGCTTCAATCCCCTAGAAATTTCAGAGATAACCTGCTGTCTCCCCTCTTTATTATCCCCACTCATCAACTGCAAATAATCAATAATAGCCATAGATATCTCAGGGTGTTGAGATTTTAATTTTCTCAACTTACTCCGTATATGATGAATAGTCGCATACCCTCCATCATCTACAAAAAGCTTCCGTGTCGCCATCTTATCCGTAGCTTGACTAAGCCTAGACCACTCCTCATCATTCAAATCACCAACTCTTAGTTTTTGTAACGGAATAGATGTCTCTGTAGAGAGTAGACGAAGCATCAACTGTTCTGCGGGCATCTCTAGTGAGAAAAAGGCTATACCTTCTCCACGCTCTATTGCTTTTTGGGTCATATTTAGTACCAAAGAAGTATTGTGTGTTACTGTCATATCTTCTAATAAAAACAATTTATTTCCATCTATTTCAAATCCATAATAGTCATCTATTTTATCATATTCTACTTTGATACCTGTATGTTGATGGTTACGATTAGAGGCTGATGGACGAGCCTGTTTTCTTGCAATTTTAGTTGGTATTTCATCTAAATTACCAACAATACACAGATGATAAACCTCACACTCATATCCTATACTTTTTATTCTTGCTATCTTTGATTTAAATGAACATCTAAAACCTAAACTGTCTGCTAAAAATTTAATCTGTTTGGATAACTCTTTTGACTTATGTGTAATTTCCATAACATGAAACTTATCGTCATAATATCCATCACTATCTATTAATCCTGCTAAGAGTTCTAAACGATTTTTTCGACTATTAATTAAATATTTTTGAGGGATATGTTTATTATTCAAAAGATTTTCATCTCTTAATTTTTTCTCTAAAGAGATATCTTTATCAAAAGCAACACCTGTATATCCTTTTGTTATAGAATAGATTGGAGATTTCTCTTCTTGGAAACGAGAACTTAACTGCAAAGATAAACTATCTGCATACTCTTCTAAATACTCAACCACTTTACTATCTTGTGTGGCGATAGAGACATTACTGCTTGTACCATCCCCCAACCACACTCCTAAAAAGTAAGGCTCAATCTCCAATTCTTGCTCACGAAAAACCACACCTACCTTATACCCTTTATAATTAGTTTTAAATTTATCCGACTTCTCTATATAATCTGAGACTTCAATATTTAAAATATCTCCATGTTTATGCTTTCCCTCATTTCCAGAACGCTTAAGTGATAAAATATGAGATTTATTAACCCTATAATCTATCCCTTTATTCTGTCGAACCCAATACATCTCTTCACGCCCACGAGCCAAGGAGAGAACTTTTCTAGGGGTAGAGTCATCTCCCATGAGCAACTCTCCAACCTCGATATTTTCTACCCTTTTAAGCTCTCCTGAGTACATTAGAACCTTTGTACCTTTTCCAAGACATTTGCCCATCGCTGGACGAGCCGCAATAATAACCAAATCCCCTTTACCAAAACCCTGTGTTTTATCATTTAAGTTCTTAAACCCTGTATCTGTTCCAAGCAACTTAGAGTTCCCCAAAGCTTTAAGCCTATTCATCTCTTCTAGCATTGATAAAGTGATATCTTTGGATTCTCTAAAATCTTCACTTGTTGAGTTTTGCGTAATCTCATATAGTTTCTTCTCGACCATATTCATAACCTCATCTACAGGGAGGTCATCTTCTACTGTCACTTTTTTGATAGTGGTAGCAAGAGTTGCCAAAGCCCGTTTAGAGGAGCGAGATTTTATCTCTCCTAGATAGGCTTCTGTATTAGAGATAGGATTAGCAGCCATTACATCAAGTAAGGCAACCTCATCATAATCTCCTGTAGAGTTTAATTTTGATTTTAAAAACTCTTCATCTATGGGTTTACTCTCTCGTGACAGAGCTTCCATTGCTGTGAACATATGCTGATGAAAAGGGAGATAGAAATCATGTGCTTGAAGTTTTGCAGCTATCTCTTCAAAGATTTGAGGGTCAAAGAGAATGGCAGAGAGGACTGCTCTTTCTATATTTAAGTTGTACATATTTTCGCTCATAAACTATTCTCCATCTATTTTTAGTTGTGGGATTATACCTAACTCTGCTTAGTAGCAAACGCCTCCACTTCACTCACAAATCTATCTACTAACTCATTTTCAGGCAACTTTGCTACCACTTCGCCTTGTACCATTATTAGCCCACTTCCTTTACCATAAGCGATAGCCACATCGGCGTGTTTTGCTTCACCAATGGCATTGACCACACACCCCATCACCGATACATCCATCGATGCTTTAATATGTGCAGTTCGCTTCTCTACCTCTGCAACTGCACTAACCAAATCAGCCTCTATCCGTCCACAAGTAGGGCAAGAGATAATATTTAAGCCCTCTTTAACACGTCCACTATCTTTTAGTATCGCTTTGGCTACTTTTATCTCCTCTTCTAGCTCACCAGTGATAGAGACACGCATCGTATCACCAATTCCATCAAGTAGCAAAGTTCCTAAACCAATAGCCGATTTAACCGTCGCATGAAAGATAGTACCTGCTTCTGTCACACCAAGATGAAACGGATAGTTATTCTTAGGTCGAAGCATCCGATAAGCATCCACAGTTCGCTCCACATCAGAGGCTTTTAGAGAGACTTTTATATCAGTAAATCCTAAATCTTCCAAAAATTTAATATTATACTCAGCACTAGCCACCATACCCTCAGCAGTAGCCCCATACTTGTTCTCAAACTCCTTTTCAAGTGAGCCTGAATTTACACCAATACGAATAGGCAAAGAACGCTCTTGACACGCTTTTACTATATCTCTAACCCTACTCTGCTCACCAATATTCCCAGGGTTTATACGAATACAATCCACCCATTTAGCCGCTTCAAGAGCTAGTTTATAGTTAAAGTGAATGTCAGCAACAAGAGGTATAGATATTCGCTCTCTTATCTCTTTTAGTGCGACAGCACTTTGCATATCGGGGACAGCCACTCGTGCGATGTCACACCCTGCAAAATGCAATCTGTTTATCTGTTTTACAGTCTCTTCTATGTCCGATGTTTTACTGTAGGTCATAGATTGTGTAGAGATAGGTGCATCTCCACCTACGGCTACATCACCGACGAATATTTTTTTAGTTGGGTATCTTAGTTTCATTATCTCTCTTTTTTGGGTATCTTAGTTTCATTATCTCTCTTTTTTACGAGAATTCAACGGGGTCCATATCTATCTCGATTAGTGGAGAGTTTATAACATGAAGTGCCTTAATCAAAGGCATTCGTTTTTCACACCTTATCAAAATATGATACCGAAATTTATTAGCAATCCTCTCCACAGGAGCTTTCCCCTGCCCCACTATCTCCAGATCAGCAAATGCTTTTAGTTTAGTCACCGTATCAAGCGTTATCTTCCCTGCCTTTTCATCTTTGACATGAGAAATCAAAATCCGAGCCAAGGAGACAAAAGGTGGATAGAAATCACGTACAAAATCCATTTCATCTTTTAAAAATGCTTCATAATCACTCAAGTAGAGCTTAAAAAAATCAGCATTGCTTGTCTGTATCAAAATGTTGGCACTCTTCGCCCTACCTGAACGCCCTGCAATCTGTATCAACAGACTCATAGCCCTCTCTCTAGCCCTATAGTCACTAAGCCCCAAAATATAATCAAGCCCCAAGATAATACTCAAAGTAATATTGGCATAATCATGCCCTTTACTCAACATCTGCGTACCCAACAAAAGATGACTCTCCTTAGACTCAAAGCGTTTCAGAGCCTTTTTCAACTTACTTGCTGTCGTGATACTATCCCTATCAAACTGCTCTATCACAATATCCTCAATAGAGCTATTTATCATCTCCTTAGCCTCAACCGTTCCCATTCTCTCACTCTTTAATGGAGTATGCCCACAAGCCGAACAGACCTCCACAATCCTCTCCGTAAAGTTACAATAGTGACACTTTAGATGTCTAGCATAACGGTGCAATGCCATACCCACCGAGCAATAAGGACAAGTATGAGTCTCACCACATTTGGTACAATAGAGATACTTAAAATTCCCACGAGTAGGCACAAATAGAAGCGACTGCTCCCCTGCTCTAAAGTTTTCATCTATCTTTTTTATCATCCCATTTGTAAGCGTCGTCCCTTGTACAAAATAGTAGTTCTTTTGAGTCTCTATAAACGGTTTTTTGAGTTTTATTACATCATATTTATGATAAGAGCTTAAACTAGGAGTAGCACTTGCCAAAACCACTTTAGCTTTTAATTTAGCACCCATATAAACAGCTATGTCACGAGCATGATACCGAGGTTTCATCATAGACTTATAACTATCATCATGCTCTTCATCGACAACTATGAGACCTACATCTTCCAACGGCGTAAAAAGAGCCGACCTAGCCCCTGCCACGATGTCAACCTCTCCTGCATATATCTGCTCTAAAATTTTATCTTTTTGCTTCTTGGTAAGTTTGGAATGCCACATTACCACGCGTTTATCAAAGTAGTTCTCTAATCGTGTTTGCATCTGTGGGGTCAAAGATATTTCAGGCATGAGGAAGATACACTGTTTGCCCTCTTCTATGGTTTTTATCATCAAGGAAATAAACACCTCTGTTTTCCCCGAACCCGTTACACCAAAAAGTAAAGAGTTATCTTTTTTCAAAATTTGATTATAAGCTTTTTGTTGCTCACTTGATAATGTTGGCAACGTGTAGGTTCGATAACACCGAACATCATCATCAACATTTTCAACATCACATTCATTTTTATGTTCGGTGTTACCGAACCTACGAGGCATAAACAATGCAATCGCCTCACCCAAAGAGCTAAAATAATATTCAGAGATAAATTTAGCAATTGCGATTTGAGTATCATCATAATAGCTATCTAAGATATTAATAATAGCCGAAGTCTCAAACCCCTCAGGCTTCTCTACCTCATCAAGCACCATTGCTAGTTTAGTTTTTGAGTGTACAGGAACTTCTATCTGTTGACCTAGTTTTAGAGGTTTATCATAATGATAGGTTAGAATGGGGGCTGATGAACGATGGAGGGTTACTTGGTAGTAGTAGATAGTATATCTCCTCAATAAATATTAAA
>OBIK01000046.1_pt1 | contig 14304 bp, 13 predicted proteins | sample 1496171 | NCBI WGS metagenome assembly OBIK01 (sample SAMEA3367191, study PRJEB22510) | hydrothermal vent metagenome | biome: marine hydrothermal vent; material: sea water | place: Cayman Islands | collected 2012-01-19 | depth 2308 m | reverse complement strand
TACACCCTACTTCTTACCCTCACCCGTAACAACCGAAAACGAAATCTCAGCTATCTCTTTATGCTTCTTAATAAAAGCATTTATATCATCAAGTGTAATAGCTTCTAAAAGCTTTAACTCCTCTGTAGTTGAACCTAGTGGACGGTTGTTGTAGTACTCTTTAAATGCACGGTTAAGACGTTGTGAGAGTGTCTCATTTCTAAGTGGTTGTGAACCTAAAATGAACTGTTGGGCAGAGGCTAACTCCTCTTTGGTTACACCTTTGTCTAAGAAAGTCTCTACTACCTCTTTGACACTCTTTACAGCCTCTTCTCCACTCTCTATTTTGGTCTGTAGGTATCCTGAAAAGTATGAGTGAGATTTGTTGATAACAAAACGACCATAGGCAGAGTATGCCAAGCCTTTTTTGACACGTATCTCCTCCATTAAACGAGAACCAAAACCTGAACTACCCAAGATAAATGAGGCGACTTGTGATAGATGTCTCTCTTTGCTATCATACGCGATATCAAGAGGACTTCCAAAGTATATATACGCCTGTTCACTCTTTACGATGCTCTCTTTTGTCTGTTTTTTTCCCAAAGCTTTCATTGGCTCTATCTCTTTGCTCTTTACAGATGGAAGTAGAGTTAATATCTCTTTTGAGAATTTAATAGCATCACTTTGGCTAATATCTCCACCCACCAATACAATTGCATTTTCTAAACCTAAATGAGTATCTATATGTGTTTTTATATCTTCTAAAGTAATACTTTCAACACTCTTAACTGTTCCAGCTGAAGCCTTAGCTAATGGAGTATTTGGAAAAATCATACCTTTCATTGCTAGAGATGAAATGTAGTCGAAATTACTCTCTTTTCTCTTTAGAGAACCAATGGTTTGTGTCTTTATCTTACCTAGTGTATCTTTGCTATAGTTTGGGTCTTCTAAAAGCTCTTTTAACCTCTCCACACCATAAGCAAACTCACTCTTTAACGAACCAAGCTCTAGCACAAAAGTCTCAGCACCAGCGTGAACTCCCAATGAGATGGCACGGCTCTCTAGTTTTGTAGCAAAACCGATACTTCCATCTTTTGATGTTCCTTCATTTAACAGTTTTGCACTAAGTTTTACTAGCCCATCTTTGCTATCTGTAAGCGAACCTGAGTTTTTAAATATCAGTTGCATTGAGATAATTGGTAAATTTCTATCCTCTTCAAATATAAGTGGTACTTCGGTATTATTTATCTTTATCGGACTAAGGGTTGCACTCATTAGTATTCCTTGTAGTAGTATTATTAATATTATTGTTTTTTTCATATGTTGTTAAAACCTCTCTAAAATTTCATAAGCTGTATTACGTTTGGCAGGATTCTCGTTTAAATCACGAATAAGTTCTATCATCTCATCTTGATTCATAGCATTGGCTGCCCCTGCTGCTGAAACCACATTCTCTTCCATCATAGTAGAACCCAAATCGTTTGCTCCATACTCCAACGCCATCTGACCAATATAGCTTCCTTGTGTGACCCAAGAGCTTTGAATATTTGGAATATTATCCAAAAAAAGCCTAGCCACGGCTAAGTAACGCAAGTATTGATTAGAAGTTGTCTTTGAGATAGTCGGCAGTTCACGTTTAAGTTGCGTATGGTCGCTTTGATACGACCACATAATAAACGCTCTAAACCCACCTGTCTCATCTTGCAATCTTCTCACATAGTCAAAATGCTCTACTATCTCACGCGTGGTCTCCACTGTTCCATACATCATCGTAGCTGTGGATTTTATTCCAAGCTTATGTGCCTCTCGATGTACCTCTAGCCATTTTTCTGTTCCTAGTTTTTTAGGAGCGATAATATCTCGAACCCTATCGGAAAGTACCTCAGCACCTGCCCCAGGGATAGAGCTTAAGCCCTTTGCTTGAAGTCGTGCTAACACCTCTGAAATCGAGAGCTTAGAACGCTGTGCAATATAATCAATCTCAATCGCAGAAAACCCATGAATAGTAATGGTTGGATATTTAGTATGAATATGCTCCACTAAATCCTCATACCACTCAATTTTAAGCTTGGGGTGTACGCCACCTTGAAACAGTATCTGCGTTCCACCAATGGCGATGAGTTCATCTATCTTCTCATCTATCTCATCAAAACTCAAGATATAGGCATCCTCTTTTTTCTCATGGGTGTAAAATGCACAAAATTTACAATCCACCCAACAGATATTGGTATAGTTTATATTTCTATCCACTACAAAAGTTGTCACCCCTTTTGGGTGTAGCTCTTTTTTACGAGCTTTTGCCATTTTTCCCAAGCTCTTCAAGTCAGCATTATCAATAAGCTCAACTGCCTCATCTATCGTCATTCGTTTACTTTTTAAGGCACTCATGTCTTATCCTTATTTCATATTTTGGGATTATACTGAAAATCTACTTAGTTAAAGAGGGAGAAGCATACTCTTTTGGCTCATCATGTCCCAAATGCCAATAATAAATATGATACCCAAACCCTGCCGAGAAAAATCCATCTTCATTAAAAAATTTAATGGTAGAGGGTACGCTATCATGCCCCTTTAAAATATCCATTTTCTCACCACTTTTCACATCGAAAATCTGTAAATCATTATGCTCATTGGCAGAGTAAACCCCTATTTTAGCACTAGGACTTAGCCCAACACTATAAACAAGAAAATTACTTTTTAGATAGTAGGGTTTCCCAACTTTTGGATAAACCCCCACACGTCTGTCTTGTCCTGCTGTGATAATTGTGCCATTTTTGTAGTCTAGTTTATAGATATTGTCCACATTTAAAGACTCAAAAGAGTTTAAAATCTTTCCTGTCTTGACCTCAATAAGTGTTACCCTACCACTCTCACTAGCTGTCACCATACTCTTTTTATCTTCGCTCATTGCCAAATCTGAAAATGCACTCTCTTCGATATGGTCACTATAGACACGGTACGAGCTATCTCCTGTTGAGTGACGCGTAACATCATAACCTAACGTCCCATACATAAACTCCTCAGCATTGATAAAACGTGCCTCTTTTACAGTAATCTTGTCATCTTTGTTGATAAGAGATTTTAGCTTTTTCCCATCATGTAACCACACATCTCGATACCCATCTATATCAGTACTAACAATAAGAGTTTTACCCCCTAATCTATCAACAGAGAGTACTTTAGCAGGTATGTCGTCACCTCTTACATTGATGTGTGATGGCAATAAAATCTCATCAACTTTTTTTTGGGTTCGTATATCAAAAATCTCTACAGAACCCTCATTGTTTGCCGTATAGAGATGAAAATCATCAAGTACAAAATCATTGACCAATCCACGAGATTTTAATATAAAAGCAGGTTTAATCTCTTTTGCCAAAAGAGAGAGAGAAAAGAGTAGAGAAATAAATAGGAGCTTAAGTATGATATTCATCTTTTTCCTTTCAAGATAATAGATGATTATACTGTATAATTTGTTAATTATGCTATACTCTATAAAAATAACTAAAATCCCAATAAAATGGATAGATTACTATTCCTTTACGAGAATGCTCCTCTATAAGTCGGAAACGGCTTATTTCTCAAACACTTCAAAAAGATAATTGGGTAATCTTTGATACACAATATCAGATAGAAGAGAAGATGAGCGTAAGACGATAGATGATGATGTTGTTGCAGAGGCTTTTTTAAGTGATTATTAATTGTATTTGGTAAAAGGTGAACTTTTGCTAAGTTGGCTCATACAAACTTGAAAAGTTTGATGAGTTTTTGGTAGTAGTTCAAAAAAAGTTGAAATAGATTATTCAGGCTTCTCTTTAAGAGTCTCTTCCTCTACAGGTTTTTCGATATTTGCACTCTCTTTACCAATTGCGTCCAATACGGCATTGATGAAACGTGGAGACCTATCATCGGATAGTGCTTTTGCTAGTTCAATCGCCTCATTGATGATGATACGCTTGTCTGTACCCTCTATCATAATCTCAAATCCTGCCAGTCTCATAATCGCTTTTTCGACTTTTCCAATTGATTTGTAATCCCAATCTTTTAGGTGTTTTTGTATCTCTGCATCTATCACTTCAAGATTTGTCATTGTTCCCTTAAAAAGCATATGAGAAAACTCTCTTTGCTTATTACGGATTTTATCCTCTTCTAAAATAATATTGGTAAACTCTCCGATATTATCATTTCCTAAGTCATAAGCATAGAGAAGCCCGACTACTGCTCTTCTTGCTTGATGTCTTGTTGCCATATTATTTCTCTAATTCCGTATATAAGTTCATAAGCTCAATTAGTCCAGCCATAGCTTCGCCACCTTTGTTTCCTGCTTTTGTACCAGCTCTCTCAATCGCTTGTTCAATACTATCAACTGTCAACACTCCAAATGTAGCAGGTTTAGCATGTCTAAGAGTCACTGATGCCACCCCTTTGGTCGCCTCTGCTGATACATAATCAAAATGAGGAGTCGCCCCACGAATCACAGCACCTAGACAACATACAGCATCATATTTTCCAGAAGCCAATGCTTTATCTAGTGCAAAAGGTATCTCAAATGCACCAGGAACTAAAATCAAATCTAACTCTTTTGGGTCTCCACCATGTCTAGCATATACGTCTTGAGCCCCTTCTACTAATCTATCGGTAATAAAGTGGTTAAATCTTGCATTGATTATTGCTACTTTTTTACTCTTGTCTACTTGTAAGTTACCCTCTACTATGGTCATGTTGTTCCTTAAATTATTTTATTTTGAATTATAACAGATTCTATTTATAACTACTTGTACTTTTGCTATGTTAATTAGATAAATCAAAGATAATTAAAAATCTGCTATAATCTCAATAATTTTTCAGAAAGATATAATAGATGAATATAATGAAGAAAGTTGCCATTTTAGGGCGACCTAATGTAGGGAAAAGTTCCCTTTTTAACAGACTAGCAAGAGAGAGAGATGCGATTACTTCTGACGTTGTGGGGACAACTAGGGATATCAAAAAACGTATAGTAACCATCTCAGGAAATCGTGATTTTGAAGTGATGGATACAGGGGGGATTGATGATAGTACAGAGATGTTTGCAACTGTCAAAAAACTCTCACTAAAAGCAGCTGATGAGGCTGATATTATTATCTATATTGTTGATGGTAAAAATATACCATCAACAGAGGATAAAGATTTGTTTTATGGGCTTCAAGAGCAAGGGAAACCTATCGCTCTAATTGTTAATAAGATTGATAATGACAAAGATGAGTCTCTGCGTTATTGGGACTTTTTGGAGTTTGGTGCTGATATTACACTGCCTATGTCGGTTAGTCACAACCGTTATATGAATGATTTTTATGGTTGGTTAGAGAGACATATCCCAGAGCGTGAAGAGGAAGGTGGATTAGAGCTTACAGAAGATGATGACCCATTTGGATTTGATGATATTGTTGAGATAATTCACAATGAAGAGGAGGCTGCCGAAGATAGAGAGATAAAGGTTGCCATAATCGGTCGTGTTAATACAGGAAAAAGCTCACTTCTAAACTCCCTACTTCAAGAGGAACGAGCCGTGGTCTCACCAGTGGCTGGAACAACCATCGACCCTATTAATGAGTCTATGGAGCATAGAGACCACAAAATAACTTTTGTGGATACAGCAGGAATTCGCCGTAGAGGTAGAATTTTGGGAATTGAAAAGTATGCTCTTGGTAGAACAGAAGCGATGCTTGAAGAGGCTGATATTGCACTACTTATGATTGATTCTACTGTTGGTGTGTTAGAGCTTGATGAGAGGATTGCCAATCTAATTGAGAAATATAAACTTGGGTGTCTAATTGTCTTAAATAAATGGGATATACGAGAAGAGAAGACTTTTGAAAAAGCAGTTGAGGATATTCGTGATGAATTGAAATTTTTACACTATGCACCACTTATCACTATCTCGGCAAAAACAGGTCTAAGAGTTCATAAAATTTTAGATGATATTGTTGATATGTATGGTAGATACAAACAGCGTATTCCAACGTCAAAACTAAATGATGTTCTAAGATATGCGATAACTAGACACCACCCACCATCAGTTAATGGAGGAGTTGTCACCATCAAGTTTGCAGCTCAATATGAGACTAAACCACCAAAAATTGCAATTATTATGAATAGACCTGATGGGTTGCACTTCTCTTATAAACGATATCTCTCCAATATATTTAGAGAGAAGTTTGACTTTGAAGGTGTACCACTTGACCTTGTTGCTAGAAAACGTGGTCAACGAATGGATGATGATTAATTAGAGTTGGCTATATGGAAGAGGCTTTGAGAAATGATAGCCTTGACCATAATCCACTCCAAACTCTTTTAATAAATCTACTATCTCTTGGTTCTCTACATACTCTGCTATAACTTTAATATTATTATCCATACAGAACTTCACTAGAGTCTTAATAATAATATGTGCTCTATTATCAACATGAATATTTTTTATCATACTTCCATCTAGTTTTAGATAATCAATAGAGAGGTTAAGTAGATGGTCAAAATTTGAGTACCCTGTTCCAAAATCATCAATACATATAGAGTAACCAAAAAGTTTTAATTTTTGAATTACTATCTCTATCTTATTATAGTCTATAAACTTGTTCTCCAATATCTCAATAAGAAGCCTAGAGGACAAATCTTTATTTTTAATAAGAATAGAGAGGATAGAATCATTTAACAAATCATCTGAACTCAGATTAACACTTATTCTGAAATTTTTATTCTCTCTTAACTTTTCGATATTAAACTCAAGTATTTTCATACTTATACGACTATAAAAATAGCTATCTTCAAAATCTGGTAAAATCTTATCTGGATAGATAACTTTTCCAGCATCTTCAATTCTCAAAAGAGCCTCATGATGAACAACTCTATTATCTGTAAGGCAAACAATAGGCTGATAGTAACAGACCAATTTATCAGACTCTATCAAATCTCTTAGTTTTTCACGATATAGACGCTTATCTCCTGATAATTCATAAGAGTAAACCCTGTTTCGTCCATTATGTTTAGCCTTATAAAGTGCCACATCTGCTTTGTAGATTGCATCTTGAAGAGATTTTGAATTTTGACTTTGCGAAAAAGTCCCAATAGAGATAGTCATATAAACTCTCTCTTTCTCAACATATAGCTCCAACTCCTCAACTCTTAGGCGAATCTCTTCCATCATGAGCTTAAACTCATGTATAGTCATCTCTTCTTTAAAGACAAAGAGCAGGAACTCCTCCCCTCCATACTTAATAAATACATCTTGCTTTCCAAGAAGTGCTGAGATACTTATCATCAACTCATGAATAAGCTCATCTCCTATCTCCTCTCCATAGATATCATTTATACGTTTAAAGAAATCTACATTCATCAGAGAAATATAATAATCAGAAAAATTTATTTTTTCATAATTATCTGTTAGGTAGGCTCTTTTGAGTGCATTGGTTTTTTCAATCACATATTGACTCTCTCTTTTAAACATACTATAGATTAAATAGAATCCAAAGAGAAGTAACATCACTCCAATAAATGCTAACATATTTTTCAAAATTCTAATATAGTCTACAACTTTAGAAATCATAATATCTAAACTTTTTTGCTTATAATCAAGTAGTAAAAATGCAACAACATTATCATCTTCAATAATAGGTTTAACCAAAGTAAATCCTAGATTTTCAAGACCTTTTTGTATGAAAACTTCTTTTTTCTTAGATTCAATCATCTTAATAAAGATACTCATATCCTCAGCTTGGAATAACTCTCCAAAATGACCTTGTTCAATATTTGATACGTCCATAAGATAAACTAGCTTCTCTTTTTGAGGAAAAACAATAAAAACTGATGATATATTTCCTCGTTTTAATTTTGATAATTCTAATTCATTTTTATGCCGTAACTCTTCACTTTTATAGTGTGATAATATAAGTGATTTTTCATCCTTTAATATAGAAGCGATGATCTCATCTGCTATCTCATCAATACCATCAATAGAAAGATTTAAAACTACTCTTTGAAACTGCTCTTGTATCTTAGGTAGTTTAAAATAACCATAGATAAATAAAATAAAAACAGTAAAATAGAGAAGTAACGCGTAGTAATAAAACTTGTGAAATGTAGAAAATATAAATCTATTATGCATAAATATCCTAGTTACCCTTTTCCCATATAAAGGACATCTTATCATAAATTTAATATAATTTTATTTGTTATCTTTAAGTTTCACTAGAACTAGACACATAAATTTATTTTTAAATTTTAAATTATTTAATTGAATTTTTTTTTATTTTATATTTAATAAAAAATAACTTTTATAAAGATAAAAGACAAACTAAATTAAGGTAACACTCTGATATCAGATACTTTTCCATATTAGGAGAGACCGTTAACCCATTCTCTTCCAAACGCTCTTTGACTAAAAAAATATGTGTACGCTCTTTTTTTACATAAACTGCCCCAATAACACTTTTATTAGATTTTTGCAACTTTTCATAACTATCAGTAATTATCAATTTAGAGCTACTTTTCACACTTGACATAAAAATAATATCTGCCTCTTCAAACGAGCTAAAATGCAATCCATTAGAATTTAGTTGAAATTTATCTATTAAACTTATATTTTCATTAAAATATTTTAATGGCTTATTTTGTTCAATACTCAATAACACTTTTGTCACTTTATTGACATTTAAATCAGCAAAACTCAAAATAGGTAGCAGTAATAACCAACAAAAAACTACTTTTTTCATAAAAAATCCTTTATATAAGGGAAATATAACACAATAAAACAAAAATAAAGATAAAATGTTTATATTAATTTAGTATTTTATGTAAAAGTGAAGTAAATGTGAGCTAAATATTAACTTTTTATATTTTTAGATATAATTTCAACCATATAATAACCAAGGATATCTATGCGTGTATTAACAGGAATTCAAGCTTCGGGAAAACTTCATATAGGGAACTATTTTGGAGCAATGAAACCGATGATAGAGCTTCAAGAAAAAGAGGAGCTTTTTACCTTTATTGCCAACTACCACTCTCTAACTACCTCAAAAGATGCTTCTCTTTTAAAGCAACTTACTTTTGATGCTGCCGTTGACTACCTATCACTTGGAATAGACCCAAACAAAACTACCTTTTGGGTGCAAAGTGATGTACCACAAGTTTTAGAGCTATACTGGATACTATCCAAGTTTACACCAATGGGACTACTTGAACGTGCTACATCATACAAAGACAAAGTAGCCAAAGGAATAACAGCCAATCATGCCCTATTCTCCTATCCTGTACTTATGGCAGCTGATATTTTACTGCTAGATACGCAAAAAGTACCTGTAGGAAAAGACCAAATTCAACACATTGAGATGACAAGAGATATGGCGATTAAATTTAATAATGAGTATGGAGAGGTTTTCACCCTACCCCAACACGTTGTAAATGAAAATGTAGCCACTATCCCTGGAATTGATGGACAGAAGATGTCAAAGAGTTATGACAATGCTATTGATATATTTATGGAGACAGAGAAAAAACTACAGAAACGATGTAATAAAATTATAAGCTCATCTACTCCACTAGGAGAATCACTAGAGTATGAGGGGTGCAATATCTATAATCTTGCTTCTCTATTTTTAGATGACAACAGAAGAGTAGAGCTTCAAAACCGTTACAAAACAGGTGAAGAGGGGTATGGTCACTTTAAAAAGTATCTAAAAGAGCTTATATGGGAAGAGTTTGCAGAGGCTAGAGAGAGACGTGAAGAGTATATGAACAATCCAAATATAGTTAAAGATATTTTAAGTGATGGTGCAAAAAAGATGCAAAAAATTGCTAATGACAAGATGGCAATCGTTCGTGAGGCTGTTGGGATTTTATAGTTTAATGGTCGATATTGTCGACCATATCTAAGAGAAAAAATTTAAGAGAAAAAACTCTTCATCTTCTCAAAAACAACTGCCTTTAGGCCTTTTGGCTTGGCAAGGTCTTCAATGAACTGGTCGTAGTTCATACCTTTCTCCTCCAAATAAGCCTCAAAATATAGAATAGATGCGTCCATACCATGCTCATGCTCTATCTCTAGTAACTTAGAGTATATATTCTCCATCTCCTCAATAACATGACGAGGAGCAGCTTGTCTAAATGCGATGTAGTATTCAGGCTTTCCTGTATTAGAATTTCGTTTAATATCAAAGTCTGTAGTTACCCAGTAGTGATTACCATATTTTGTCATATTTTTAACTACAAGCATGATATTTCTACCTGAATGTAGATGTTGCCACATCAAATTAAAAATAGCTCTTGGCATATCTGGGTGTCTTAGAATATTATGTGGTGCATGAATAAGCTCATTCTCTTTATAGCCTGATATTTCTGTAAAATAGTCATTACCATAAATAATTTTACCTTTTAGATCGGTTTTACTAACAATAAGTTTTTTAGTGTCTACTTTTATCTCTACTCCTGTTGGTAGAGGTTTTTTTATCTCATATTGATTTTTTACTTGCATTGATGATGTCGCTGACATAACATTCCTTTAATAATATTAAGTTAATTATATAGTATATTAACTTAAGATTATTTTAATATTATCTCTTCTTTTTAATAAGTCCTGCTATTTTCGCCTGTATTTTTAACCATGATATACGATCTATAGCAGGAAATCCTGCATAGATTTTTCCACCCTCCAAAGACTTGGTCACCCCACTCTTTCCTGTGATAGTAGTAAAATCTCCAATATGTAGATGACCAGCTGTTCCACTCTGTCCACCAATAATTACATTTCTTCCTGTAGTAGTTGACCCTGATAACCCTGCTTGACCTGCCATAAGAGAGTGCTGACCCAAATCACAGTTATGCCCTATTTGAATTAAATTATCAAGTTTTGTACCTTTACGAATATAAGTTGTTCCAAAAACTGCTCTATCTATCGTGGTATTTGCTCCTATCTCTACATCATCTTCAATTACACAATTTCCATTTTGATATATTTTAATATGTTCACCCTGCTTTGTATGTGCAAACCCATACCCATCAGAGCCAATGACTGCTCCTGCATGAACTATACAGTTTTCACCTATATCTGTATGGTGATAGATTGTGACATTAGGGTAGATAAGAGTGTTTGAACCAATCGTGCTACTATCTCCAATATAAGCCCCTGCCATAACAGTTACGTTATCACCAAGGGTCACATCTTTTCCAAAACGAACTCTTTTATCAATATCACACCCCTCTCCCATATTAGGGTGTCCACCTTTTGTCTCTATCTTGTGAGCAAAAAACTTAGAAGTTAGGGCTAGTTTTAAATATGCTTCATTAGTCACAAGTGCTATAGTAGATTTAGGCAATAAATCCACATACTTTTCATCAATAAAAACTGCACCTGCTTTGGTAGTAGTGAGCTGATTCATATATTTTTCATTATTAAAAAAGGAGATTTGTGAGGAGGTTGATTCGCTTAATGTATGGAGTCCATCTATTTCTATATCTATATGGTCGTCTGAAAATTCAAGATTAATCTCTTGGCATATTTCACTTAGTTTCATTTTTTTTCCTATTAAAAGAGCAGAGATATACCTCTGCTCATAGATTTATCTATCGTTCTATTGCGACAACACCACCACGGACAATCTCAATAGGATTATAACGCCTAGTTGCTTCAAGAAAATGCTTAATTCTAGATGGTTCATCTGCTACCATACCGATAATTATATCTGTACCAACATTAACAATACCACCATTATAAGCAGCACAAAGAGCTTGGATATCTGCCAAATTCTCCTCAATAGGAAACTTGATAAGTACCATCTCTTTCTCTATCATCTCCTCATGCTCTACCACTTTGTAGACAGGGACAAGTTTATGAAGTTGCTTGGTTATCTGCTCTGAAATACGTTGGCTACCATTAGTAACAATAGTAATCCTAGAGCGATTACTGTTTGGCAAAGGAGCTACAGTTAATGTCTCAATATTGTACCCTCTTCCTGCAAAAAGACCAGAGACACGAGAGAGTACTGAACTCTCATTCTCTACTAATACCGATATTACTCTTCTTGTTTTATCAGTCATTACTTCTCCTTTGACTTATCGTCTAGTATCATATTGTAAAGAGCAGCACCTGCAGGAACCATTGGCAGTACATTCTCAAATCTATTAACAGCAACATTGATAAAAGCAACTCTATCTTTTTCAATGGCATCTTTTAGAGCTGCATCAAACTCATCTTTGGTAGTTACATCATACCCAAGACCTCCACAAGACTCAGCCAAAAGTTTAAAGTTTGGCTGATAACTCAAATCAGTCTCAGAGTATCTAGCTTCATAGAAAAATGTCTGCCATTGACGAACCATTCCTAAAAAGTTATTGTTTAAAATAACATTAATAACAGGTATCTTGTACTCAGAAGCAGTCACTAGCTCTTGTACATTCATCAAGATTGAACCATCTCCTGTAATATTGATAACTGTTTTTTCAGGAGCTGCTTTTTTTGCACCAAGAGCCGCAGGAAAACCAAAGCCCATTGTTCCTAGTCCACCTGAGTTTATCCATTGACGTGGTCTATCAAATGGGTAGTGTTGTGCTGCCCACATCTGATGCTGACCAACATCTGAGGTGATAATAGCTTGTTCACCTAGAAGCTCACCTAGTCTCTCTACCACCCATTGAGGCTTAATAACATTATCAGAATCGGTAAAGCTTTGAGGGTAAAGAGTATCATATCTCTCTAACACCTCTCTCCAATCACTATACTTCTCAGCATTAATTTTACCCTCTAGCCCATCTATTATCTTCTCTAATACATTGCTCAAATCCCCAACAATAGGGTAATCAACATCAACCAATTTACCAATATTAGCAGCATCTATATCAATATGAATTACATCTGCATACTTAGCAAATTCACTAAGTTTACCTGTAACCCTATCATCAAATCTAGCACCCAAAGAGATAACCAAATCGGTCTCACTCATCGCCATGTTTGAAGAGTAGTTACCGTGCATTCCAAGCATACCTTGAAGCAGTGGGTTAGACGCACCCATAACCCCTCTAGCCATCAAGGTCTCAACAGCAGGAAGTCCACCCATAGAAGCTAGTTTACGAACCAAGTCACTAGCATTTGATAGTACTACACCACCACCAATATAAAGCAGAGGCTTTTTCGCTTTTAAAATTGCATTAACTGCTTTTTCTATCTGTCGCTTGTTCCCTCTAACCGTTGGTTTATAACTAGGGATATCCACAGTAGTAGGATAGACAAACTCACCAATCTCAGCTGTGATATCTTTAGGAATATCTACCAATACAGGTCCTGGTCTCCCTGTTCTTGCGATATGAAATGCCTCTTTCATAATTCGAGGGAGTTCACTAAGCTCACGAATTAAAAAGTTATGCTTAGTACATGGTCTTGAAATTCCAATAGCATCAATCTCTTGAAAACCATCTGTTCCAATCAATGCCAAAGGAACTTGCCCAGAGATAACAACCATAGGAATAGAGTCCATATACGCCGTTGCCAATCCTGTTACTGCGTTGGTAAACCCTGGTCCACTTGTTACCATAGCCACACCCACATCACCTGTAACACGTGCATAAGCATCAGCTGCATGAACAGAAGCTTGTTCATGTCTATTCAAGATGTGTTCAAACCCATCTTGCTTATAAATCTCATCATATACGTTCATAATAGCACCACCTGGATAACCAAATACGGTCTTTACACCCTCGGCTATCAGTGCCTCACAAACCATTCTTGCACCGTTCATCTTCATGAATTTTGCTCCAATCGTTTTTGAATTTTTTTCATTTTGTGGGTGATTTTATCTAAATTAACTAAATGTTATCTAAATATAGAGTATGAGTTTAGATAATTTTTTCTTTAAATATTAAAATTTTATTAAAAAATATATATAGTTTAGTAAATTGAATCATAAAACTTATTTAAACTTCTATAAAAAGTTAAACATGATACACTTCCAAAAAATATAAAGGTCTTATTTGAAAAAATATATTTTAGGCATTGATAGAGGAATCCTTTTTATGTTGTTAGCATCACTCTCTTTTGCCATTATGGGTGGATTTGCAAAAGTTGTAAGCGAAGTATTGCCCCCTGTAGAGGTGACATTTTTTAGAAATGTTTTTGGGGTAATAGTAGTAGGATTTGCTATCTACAAATCACCACTCAAACAGATAGGTGGAAAACCTATGTTACTTCTTTTTCGTGGTATGATGGGCTTCATGGCACTATTGGCTTATTTTTATATCATCGCACATATTCCTCTAGGTGAAGCAGTTACTTACAATAAAACTTCTCCTATCTTTGTGGCTATC
>OBIK01000045.1_pt1 | contig 14442 bp, 11 predicted proteins | sample 1496171 | NCBI WGS metagenome assembly OBIK01 (sample SAMEA3367191, study PRJEB22510) | hydrothermal vent metagenome | biome: marine hydrothermal vent; material: sea water | place: Cayman Islands | collected 2012-01-19 | depth 2308 m | reverse complement strand
GTAAGAAGAAATAATTTACGCTATAATCCAACCATGAAAAATAATATAAAATTAGAAGCTTCATGGTTGGCTCTCCTCGAAGATGAATTTGATAAAGCATATATGCAAGAGCTAAAAAGTTTTCTCTCTTATGAGAGAGAACAAGGTAAAAATATTCTGCCCAAAGCATCGCTTTGGTTTAATGCTTTAAACTCTACTCCCTTAGATAGAGTCAAGGTTGTTATTTTAGGTCAAGACCCTTACCCCACCATAGGTCATGCTCATGGACTCTGTTTCTCAGCACTACCAGAGATTAAGCCTCTACCAAAATCATTACTAAATATTTATAAAGAGTTACAAGAAGATATGGGTATAGATAATTTTCACACTCCCTGTCTTCAACCGTGGGCAGAGCAGGGTGTGTTGCTTTTAAATGCTATTTTGACAGTAGAAGCAGGAAAGTCAAATTCTCATGCAGGAAAAGGTTGGGAGAAGTTTACGGATAAAATTATTGAAATAGTTAGTCAAAATTGTGATAATGTTGTGTTTGTTTTATGGGGTGCATATGCTCAAAAAAAGGGTCACTCGATTGACAGTTCTAAACATTTGATTATCAAATCAGTTCACCCATCTCCTCTCTCTGCTTATCGTGGGTTTTGGGGTTCTAAGCCTTTTTCTAAGACCAATGATTATTTGGTTAGTTGTGGGAAAGAGGGGATTGATTGGCGTTTGTAGGTTTTAAAATCTTACGCTATAATAAATCAAGAATAAAAAGACTAAATCTATTTTAATTTATCCTCAAATAGGTTTTGATGAACAAGAAGTTTTTTTAAATATTGATGAGTTTAATTTTTGTATAAAAAAAGGAAACTATAAATGAAAAAAATACCAATACTGTTAATCATGTTATTACTAATAGCCTGTGGCTACAAACCCTCCTCACATTTTACACCAAAAAGTATAGGTGAAAAGGTATATACAGAGGTAGAGGTCTCTCTCTCTGACCCTGAAAATGCTGTTTTAATTAAAGATGCATTGAACCGTGCTTTGTATAGTAGATTAAAGAGTTTGGCTACGAAGAGAGAGGAGGCTGATAGTGTGATAAAAGTTGCTTATCACTCTATTGGATTTACACCTTTGCAGTATGATAAAAATGGGTATGTGGTACATTATCAAGCGAATATAGTATTGAAATTTGAGATGATAAAAGGGGAGAAAAAAGAGGAGAGACGGATAGTGGGGCGTTATGAGTTTCCTGTTCGACCCTCTGCTATTATCTCTAATGATTTACGATTTAAAGCGATTGAGAGAGGTTCGATTAATGCTTTGGACCAGTTTATTGCCTATGTGGCTAGTAAAGGGTTGCTAGGTCATGAGTAGTTTTAAAACTTTTATAGAACAAAAACCTCTCTATTATAAAGAGATAGACCATGAGCGTGTGCATAAGGCTTATGCTCTGTTGAAACCTTATATAAAAAAGCCTACTGTTATCCATCTGGTTGGTACAAATGGAAAAGGTAGTACAGGGCGAATAATGGCGACTCTTTTGCATGAAAAAGGTACAAAAGTTGGGCATTTCTCTTCACCACATATTTTGAAGTTTAATGAGCGTATTTGGTTAGAGGGAGAGGATAGTTCTGATGAGGTTTTAGAGGAGGGGCATGAGCGACTCTATGAGATTTTAGGTCAAGAGATTTGTGATGGATTGAGCTATTTTGAGTATACCACACTTTTGGCTTTTGTTGTGATGGAAGATATGGAGGTTATAGTACTTGAAGCAGGGCTTGGTGGTGAGTTTGATGCTACTAATGTGGTTGCTAAAGAGTTGTCTGTTATTACACCTATTGGGCTTGACCATCAGGACTTTTTGGGGGATATGATAGATAAAATTGCTACTACAAAGCTTAATTCTATAGAGGATAGAGTTATTATTGGATTTCAAAATAGCATTGAAGTAGAGGGTATTGCTCTTGATATTGCAAAAGAGAAAAATGCAAAAATAACTTTTCTTAAAGATTTAGTTCTAAGAGAAGAGATACTTTTATTGACGCAAGAGATGGGGTGGAGTCTCTATCTGTATGAAAATGCACTTTTAGCTGTGAATGCTTTGGATATTTTGGGGTTAGAGTATGATATAGAGAGTTTGAAAAAAGTTAAACTGTTTGGTCGCTTTTATAAATTGATGCCAAATGTGAGGATAGATGTGGGGCATAATTTACTTGCAGTGGAGGCTATAGTGGAAGAGTTGAAAACTCAAAAAGAGAAGATAGTTTTGATTTATAATAGCTTGGATGATAAAGATTATCATGAAATTTTAAAAACTTTTAGACCTTTTATAAAGAGAGTAGAGATATTGCCTATAGAGACACAGAGGGCTGTAGATATAAATCTTTTACATAAAAGTTTAGAAGAGTTAACAATATCTTATACAAATTTTCAAAGCATAAAAGAAAAAAATAATTATTTAGTTTTTGGTTCATTTTATGTTGTTGAATCGTTTATTAAAAGAACTGCTTTAGATATCAATAATAATTTGGTTATAATGTCTTTATCATAAAGAGAGTTTTAAAAGGAAACAAGATGGCATTTTTTGGTCGAAAAAAGAAAAAACCAGTGGCAATGAATTCAGCAAGTATTATTACACCAGGTACTGCTATCAAAGGTGAGATGAGGTGTGATGATAACATCCTTATCAATGGAGAGTTTGAGGGTGATATTATCTCACAAGCAGAGGTGGTTGTTGGTAAAACAGGACGAGTTTTTGGAAATATCCAAGCACAAAAGCTTTTAGTCTCTGGTGAGTTTCATGGTAACTTTATTGGTGAGGTAATTGATATTATGCCATATGGAAAAGTTTATGGTGATGTTAAAGTAAATAACATTGTTATTGAGCCAAATGCTGTATTTGAGGGTGAAACTAAGATTGTATCAGGTAGAGTAACTGTTGAAAATATGACAAATGTTAATATTTCACAACCAAAAAAATTGGGATATTAAAACCTAGGAAATTATAAGTTATAAATGACACAAAGTGATATATATGAGTATCTTTTAAATAAAGATATCCAACTCCAAAAGAAGCTTCTTTTCGTTTGTAAAAACGATAAAGATGCTGAAAAAACTGCTGACACTGCTACACTTCTAAACTACAAAACCTTTACACTTCCCGATTTACGTCTGAGTGCTGGTGATGATTTACGTTCATTTCAAGTAGAACTTTATGAGCTTTTAGAAGAGCTTCATGGTTATTATGAAGAGGAGGGGAAGAAACTTTTAATCTCACCTCTTAGAACACTGCTTTTACCTTTGCCTAAAGAGGAGTTTTTCCCTACTTTAGAGATAGAGTTTGCTTCAACACTTAAACTTGCTGAGTTAAAAGATAAACTTTACTATTGGGGTTATCATTTTGTAGATATAGTCACTCAAAAAGGTGAGGTCTCTTTTCGTGGTGATATTGTAGATATCTATTCTTTGGGGGATGATGAAGCGTATCGTATATCGTTGTTTGATGAAGATGTAGAGAGCATACGTGTTTTCTCTGTGGAGACTCAAAAGAGTGAAAAAGAGGAGATAGAATCTATCAAAGTTATTCCTGCACAATTGGGATTAAATCAAGAGCAGTATGAAGCGTTAGATAAACGTGTAAAAGTAAGCTCACTTGACAGTTTTGTAAAAGATATTGACTCTTTGGGATTTTGGTATCTGAATGAACTAGGAGAGAACTACCTTCAAACTTTTGATGCTCTTTTAGTTGATGATATTTCTGATGAGTTAGAAGAGATTTACTCTTTAGATGACCCACTTATAGATGAGGCTGATTTTAGATTGCCACATCTCCCTAAAGCTAAGAAATATCGAGAGCTTGAAGTTATAAATCCAAATGCCATCATTAAGTCAAATGCCCAAAAGAAGATAACACTTATTGCTAAAAATGAGTCTATTATTAGAGCTTCTGAGCTTCACTCGTTTGAAAATATGAGCTTTGTTTATGAAAATATTATTGTTAATCTTATTTCTGATGACGAGGTGATTATCTCTCTAAATAAGCCTATTAAACGTAAGAGAGTTAAAAAAGCATCTATTATTTTAGATGAGCTAAAGCTCGGTGATTATGTGGTGCATGAAAACCACGGAGTAGGGCTGTTTAAAGGGGTAGAAAAACGTGTGGTATTAGGCTCAACACGTGAGTTTGTTTTAATTCAATATCAAAATGAAGATATGCTTCTAATTCCTGTTGAGAACTTAAATGTAGTAGATAGATTTGTGGCTGACTCGGGTGGATTACCTATTTTAGACAAGATGGGAAAAGCTAGTTTCAAAAAGCTCAAAGGAAAAGTAAAAGAGAAACTTTTTGCTATCGCCTCGGAGATTATAAACCTCTCTGCTCAACGTCATTTGAAAAAAGGGATAATCCTTAAAAGAGATTTGGTCGAGCATCAAATCTTTATGAGCGAAGCAGGGTTTATCCACACGGAAGACCAAGAGGAGTCTATTAACTCTATGCTAGAAGATATGGCAAGTGGGCGAATGATGGATAGACTTCTTTCTGCTGATGTGGGCTTTGGTAAAACAGAAGTAGCGATGAATGGGATGTTTATAGCCTATAAAAACGGCTATCAATCTATGATGGTTGCACCCACCACACTTCTAAGTTCTCAACACTTCAAAAGCATGAAAGAACGATTTGAAAAATATGATATCAAGATAGGAAAACTAGACCGATTTACCACAGGTAAAGAGAAAAAAGCACTGATTGACGCTATAGAAGATGGACGCGTAGATATGGTAGTGGGAACTCATGCTCTGCTTAAGGCAAAGTTCAAAAACCTAGCCTTTATCATCATAGATGAAGAGCATAAATTTGGAGTGAAACAAAAAGAAGCACTTAAAGAGATAGCCGTAAATGTGCATCTGCTCTCAATGTCGGCTACACCAATTCCTCGTTCACTAAACATGGCACTATCAAGCGTTAAAACATTCTCCGAAATATTGACTCCACCTGTAAAGCGTCAAGGGGTGAGAACTTTCGTAAAATCTTATGATGAGAAAATTATAAAAGAAGCCATAACAAGAGAGATGCGAAGAGGAGGGCAGACATTTTATGTATTTAACTCAATCGCACAGATAGAAGAAAAGAGAAAAGTACTTTTAGAGCTTATGCCAAAGCTTAGGATATCGGTACTTCACTCTAAAATATCAGCAAAGCAGACAGAGATAGATATGGAGCTGTTTGAAGCAGGTGAATATGATGTGATGCTCTCAACTTCCATAGTCGAATCTGGAATCCATATGCCAATGGCAAACACCATAATAGTAGATGGAGCAGACAGGTTTGGAATCGCCGACTTACACCAACTAAGAGGACGAGTAGGGCGTGGAGGAAAAGAGGGTTACTGTTACTTTATGGTAGAAGAGAAAGATAGATTAACCGAGAATGCAAAACGAAGACTCTTAGCACTGGAATCTCATTCAGAGTTAGGAAGTGGTGCTGTTCTTGCCTTTCATGATTTGGAGATAAGAGGTGGAGGAAATATTATCGGTGAAGCTCAATCTGGGCATATAAAACAGATAGGGTATTCGCTTTATTTACGAATGCTTGAAGATGCCATAAAAGAGTTAAGTGGACAAGTAGATGAGGAAGAGGAGCAATTACAAGTAGACATTAAACTAACTGTAGATGCTTATTTAAATGAAGAACTCATAGAGGAGGATAGATTACGCCTCGAACTCTATCGCCGTTTATCTCAATGTGAGACTACAGGTGAAGTCTATGAGATAGAGAAAGAGATAGCTGACCGTTTTGGGAAGCTAGATGTAATTTCTAGGCAGTTTATAGATGTGATGGTTATGAAAGTATTGGCAAGAGAGCAGAAGATTACTAAAGTAGCTAATGCTGGTGAAAAAGTATTTATAGAGTTTGCTGATGAGGCTAAAGATAGGGTGATGTTAAAAGCTTATACCAAAGATGATGATGATTTAATTGCTTGTGCTATGGGGTATTTGAAGGGGAAATAATTTGACAAGATATAACATTTAAGTTACAATTAGTTAATTCTAACTTTAAAGAGGTTTAAATGCTAAAAATATTGACTCCTATGGTTATATTGATTGCTATTTCTATCTCTCTTTTTATATTACAAGAGCGAAAAGTATTTGATGTGAACAGTTTGGTTCATATTGACCCTGTTCCTTATACTAAACTACTGATGCAAAAAAATAAGTATGTTGAGGCAGAGGAGTATCTCTCTTTTTTTATGCAGCAAGAGTATGTCCAAAAAAATGCAGAAGCAAAAGAGCTTTTGGAGAGTATTGTGCTTAAGCGTACCTCTTACTCTTATCAAGCCGAAAAGTTTTTTGAGGGTATTTTTGAGGGAGGAAGTGATGAGGATATAGGAAAAGTATCTGCTTTAGTGACGGATTTTTTTGTTATTGGAGATATTCGTGACCTATCTAAAGAGGGGATTCGTTATGCTTATGATGAGAGGGTAGATGGGTTTGTGGTGGCACTCTCCTCTTTGGGTCTTTTGGCAACTGCTACAACTTTTTATAGCATGGGAACAACTGCTTCCATTAAATCCTCTATAACACTTCTAAAATATGGTCAAAAAATGAATAAGATTCCAAAATGGTTTCAGCGTGAAATTGTTAACTATGCAAAAACTACCAAAGATGTAAAATCACTCTATAACATAGAGATACTTCTAACTCCTATTGTAAAACTTTATGATACAGTGGGATTAAATCAGACACTTAATATATTGAAAAAAAGCAAAAGTTTAAAAGAACTCAACGCCTTGGTTAAATTCTCTTCACGCTTTGGAAAAAATAGTCAGCCACTTTTAGTTGCCACCAATAATAGAGCTTTTGAGTATGCGATGGGTATGCCAAAGGTTAGTAATAAAAATTTCATTTTTGCCTCTAGCTATGGTGAAAATGGATTAAAAGGCTTAAGTAGAATGGGAGAGAATAAATTTATGAGAAGACTTGGGTTCTATTCTAACTTTACTAAAACCTCTTATAAGGGAAATCTAAATACTTTTTGGAACTATCTATTAAAGAAAATTCCAACTTATTGGCTCTTTATTATCTCTTTTTTGGGACTCTTCTATTTTGTCTATAAATTTGTCTCTTTTCTACCTGAAAAATCCACGAAATAAATCTTTTACTGCCTCTTGCTCTTTCTCTCCAATCCCTATTTTTTTTAGGGTATCATCATCTATTTTGATATAATCTTTGACCTTGTCAATAACCTCTCGTTGAATAAATTTTGATGAGTCTATGGTGATTCTTGGGTCGTTTATTTTGCCCTTTATTTTTCCACCTATATCTTTGTTGTTTATCTCAAGGGTGTAGTTAGCACTGATTGTATTGTTGAGACTATTTATGGTAGCAGGGTAGAGTTTTAGCTCAGTTGTGTCACTTTTTGCATTAAAATCAAATCCCATAATATTTTTGTTGAACTTGGCATTGAATGTTGTTTCATTGTATCTATCTTTTGTTAGGTCAGCTCCTTGGATTTTTTTTATTAAGTTGGTTAGTTGATTTGGAAGAAGTTGTGCTTGGTTTAGTTTAGAGGTGAAAATACCTCTTTTTTGAGCCAAGTTATAGTTGAGTTCTCCTGTCAAATTTGCTTTGAAGATTTGAGGATAGTTAATGGTATAGATAAGTTTTTGGACAGAGATATCAGATATTATAGCTTGTAATTTTTTATCAACTAGAGTAAAATTTATATCTCCTTCCAAATCATTTATTACGCCTTTTATAGTCAAGTTTTTATCTTTATATATATCTCCTTTTATATTCATAGAGCCTCTTAGTTCTCTGTGACTTATAGGTTTAAGTTTTGATAAATCATCTATATGAAGATGATAGTCACTCTGTAGGATTTTGGTTTTTAAGTTGTATTGGGCTTGTTTGAAATCAAGGTTGGCAAGATCTGTTTCAATCTTACCATTAGCGATAATACTCTCTTCATCAAGTTTGCCATCAACCGTTCCATTTATTACTGTTTTTGGAGGAACTTCTATATCTAACTCTTTTTTGATAATCTTTTCATCTAGCAGTATGTTATATAGTTTGGTGGTTATGATACCTCTGTATCTGTTCTCTTCTAGGGTAGGAATTTTGATTTGTAAATCTATTTTGCCTTTGGCGTAAGATTTATGCTTACTAATTTGTAGTAACTCCTCTATATCCCCTTGGTCAATATCTATTTGAAGGTTAGAGATGATTTTATCTTTTGTTTTTATCTCTGATAGAGACAAATCCCCTTTGAGTTGAACCTTGGTTCGCCTGTTTATAAGAGTTGTACATCTAAAATTATCTATATCTATTTTTAAATCCTCTATCTCTACTTCTACATCTTGTTTTAGTTGGGACTTTAGATATTGGGTTAAATAATCGCTAAGATAGGGTTTTATCAGCTCATTTCCTTTGTCGTGAAAAAGTAAAAATGTGACTGATAGTATGAGAATAAGTATAAGGGTTAAGAGTTTTTTCATTGGAATACCTTTTTTGGAATCTAATCATATCGAATAATTATATATTTTTTATAAAATTTAAAATATAATTTATTAATTTAAAATAATTTTAAGTATAAAAGGTTACTATTACTCTTTTAAGGATAATAAAATGAAAAAATATTCAATAATATTAATATATATTTTACTCTTTCATACTCTTTTGCTTGCAGATGATATCTATAATAGGTTAGGAATATCTAGTACAAAAAATAAAATATCTTCAACTCATGATATAAAGAAGATAGATAAAATTAAAAAATGTAAACTGAAAAAAATTTACAAAGATGGTGTATCTACACTTTTAAAACATCTAAAATCTGAAAAAGTATCAGAAAACAAGAGGCACTATGGGGTAGGGGTTGATTATAAAGTCTCTAAAAAAGTACAGTTGAGTATTGATATATTGGCTGAACTAGATATGAAAAAACCATCAAGAATGATTAAAGAGAAACAGGCAAATATTAGATTGGCAATATTTCTATAATAGAGGTTTTACAAGAGAGACTTTATAGGAAAAATAGGTTAAAATGTGAGGTAAAAAAGAGGGCAAGATAATTTTTAAATATAGCATTGGTATTAGCACCTTTATACTTTTACTATTTTTTCTATTAAACTATCTCTATCCTCTTGATATAGCTAGACTCAACAAACCACAATCTACACTTATATATGATAAGAGTAATCATCTAGTCTCTGTAAAATTAAGCTCGGATGGTTTCTTACGTATACCCATAGAGTCCAAGGAGTTAACTCCTTTGGTAAAAGATGTAGTTTTGGCATATGAAGACCAATATTTTGAGAAACACTTTGGGATAAATCCTCTAGCGATAGTTCGTGCTTTGTGGTTTAACCTAAGTAATCAGAGGAAAATTGGAGCGTCAACTATCACAATGCAGGTGGCTCGTATGATGCATCAAAAGCCTCGTACCTTAGTACAAAAACTAATAGAGATGTTTCAGTCACTTCAATTAGAGATGAGCTATTCCAAAGATGAGATACTTACTTTTTATCTAAACAACGCACCCTATGGGGGAAATGTAGAGGGTTTTGCCTCTGCCTCTTTTCGCTATTTTAATCTTAACCCCTCTTCGCTCTCGCTTTCTCAAATCCTCTATCTTACTACTATCCCTAAAAACCCAAATGCAAATAGACCCAAAAAAAATAGAGATATATCTATGATAAAAAATAGACTTTTAGAGAGGATTTATAACTTAGAGCTTTTACAAAAAAGCGATTATCTACGAGCCAAAGAGGAGATTATCAGCACAGATATCAAGAATCTACCTCATCAACTTCCTCATATATCTGCACAGATAAAAAAAGAGGGAGCAGTATATACAACTATTGATATGCGTCTACAAAAAAGTGTTGAGAAATTTTTGGCACAAGGGGTAAATGAGGTAAAAAAGTTTGGGATTTATAACGCTTCTGCTTTAGTTATAGAGAATAAGAGCATGAGTATATTGGCATATGTAGGCTCAAATAATTTTGATGATACAAAACATGGAGGTCAAAATGATGGAGTTAGAGCCTTGGTCTCCCCTGGTTCAACACTCAAACCATTGGTCTATGCAAGGGCTTTAGAAGAGGGGCTAATTACTCCTCTAAAAAAGGTCTATGATGTTCCTCTTTTTATTGATGGCTACAAACCTACCAATTATGCCAAAGAGTATCTAGGAGAGGTGACAGCTAGTGAAGCATTGCAATTATCTTTAAATATTCCTGCTGTTGAGCTTGATAGACTCTTAAGAGATAAGAGCTTATATGCTCTATTAAAAGAGGCAGATATCTCATCTGTAAAATACTCAAAGCACTATTATGGCTCTGCTCTGACTCTTGGAGGAGTGGGTATCTCACTAAAAGAGAATGCCCAACTTTTTGCAATGTTGGCAAATGGAGGAGTATATAAAAAAGCCACATTTCTAAAAGATAATAAGCAAAAAAACAAGCAGATATTAACTCCTCAATCTACATATCTTATCTCAAATATCCTAGCTGATGCCCCACGTCTCTCTTTCTCCTCCTCTTGGGAATATATAGAGGATATGAGACGTATAGCCTTTAAAACAGGAACCTCTGCTCATGCTAAAGATATGTTGACTATTGGTTATACTCCTGATTATACGGTAGCTGTATGGTATGGAAATTTTTCAGGAAAAGAGAGTAAAAAGTATCAACAAGAGAGTGCCACAGGACTCAAAATTGCTTCTCCTACCATGTTTAAAATATTTAAAGAGTTGGGTAAACAGACTTGGTTTATAGAGCCAAAAGGGATAACCGAGAAACAAATATGTCAAGATAGCATAAAAATAGGCGAGTGCAAAGAGCGTATAAAAGACAACACTATAGATGGCATAATACCAAAAACTCCTTGCCAAGCTATGAGAGCAGAGGTTCTCTCCTATCTGCTTCAAAATAGAAAGATAGAGAGTTTCTTTAGCCTATCGAAACATAGATGTTATAAAGAGTGGAAAAGCTACAAACCTCTAATCACTAACCCGATACACAATAGAAAATATGCCTACAATCATATGCTACCAAAAGAGTTTAAAAAAACCATGATGCAGTGCTACTCATTTGAAGAGAATAGTACTATCTATTGGCTTATAGATGATGATGAACCTATTGTGGGAGAATCCTCTGTCCCTTTTTATAAATATCTTACACCCCAAAAACATACTATATCTTGTCTGGACGAGGGTGCAAAAAGGCAGAGTGTTGAGGTCTATATTGAGGGGTTATGATAGATATTAATTAACTATCGCCTCTTGAAAAGCTACTTCTGCTTCTATCTCTTTTACGGTTTCTATTTCTACTTAATTTGTACCTTATTAATAAAGTTTAATTATAGTAGATTAACATGATTATATGGTATAATTCAAAAAAATTTTAGGAGTTGAATATATGGCAACAATCTCAATGGGAGACCTTAAAAAAGGTGTTAGATTAGAGTTAGATGGAAATCCGTACAGAGTAGTAGATTTTCAACACGTTAAACCAGGAAAAGGTGCAGCGTTTGTAAGATGTAAAATCAAAAACTTATCAACAGGTAAAGTGATTGATAAAACTGTTCATGCAGGTGATAAGTTTGAAGTGCCTGATTTAGAGCAGACTACCATGCAGTATCTATATGATGATGGTGAGATGCTACAGTTTATGGATACTACCACTTATGACCAAATCGGTTTAACACATGAGCAGGTAGGAAAAGAGACTTTTAATTTTATGGTTGATGGAATGGAAGCAGATATCCTTTTTTACAATGGAAAAGCCATCTCAGTTGAGATTGCACAAACAGCTACTTATGAAGTTGTAGATACTCCACCAAACTTCAAAGGTGACTCACAAGGTGGTAAAAAACCTGCGACACTTGATAGTGGAGCAGTTGTACAAGTACCATTTTTTGTCTTAACAGGTCAAAAAATTGTTGTTGATACAGTTGAGGGTAAATATTTGGAAAAAGCTAAGTAGATGAGTAAAATATGTGATTTATGTGGTTCAGAAGATGAGTTAAGTGCTTATGAGGTAGCCCCAAAAAGTGATACTATTACTATCTGTAAAACTTGTGCCTCGTCGATTGATGAGCCAAGTAGTGATGTTAATCATTGGCACTGTCTAAGTGATAGTATGTGGAGTGAGAACCCTGCTGTTCAAGTTATGGCATATCGTCTATTAACCAAGCTAGGTTCACAAGATTTACTAGATATGATGTACCTAGAGCCAGAAGTAGAAGCTTGGGCAAAAGAGGGGATAAAGGTAGCAATAGAGCCAACTAGAGATGCAAATGGTACTATTCTTAATGAGGGTGACTCTGTCTCTATTATCAAAGATTTAGTGGTTAAGGGTGCAGGGTTTACAGCAAAGCAGGGTACTACGGTAAAAAATATCCGTATGGTACAAGATGACCCCACTCACATTCAAGGCAAAGTGAATGGGACAACGATTTTTATTATTTCGGCGTTTTTGAAGAAGTTATAACTCCTCTAGCCAAATCGTTACATCTGCATCACTTGGCATCCTCCAATCAGCTCTTGGGCTTAGGGATATTGTTCCTATCTTGGGCCCATCTGGCATACATGAGCGTTTGAACTGTTGGCTGAAAAATCTCCATATGAACTTTTTTAGCCATTTTTTAATCGTCTCTTCATTGTAGTTATCAAAAGCATGAGTTGCTAAAAATAGTATCTTCTTAGGTGTTGCCCCATATTTGATGAGGTGATATAAAAAAAAGTCATGCAACTCATATGGACCTACTATTGATTCGGTCTCTTGGACTATCTCATCTCCTTTGTGAGGGAGTAGTTCGGGGCTGATTGGGGTATCTAGGATATCATCTATGATGTGAGATATCTTATCATTACTTTTGTAGTACTCTATCACATATTTTATAAGTGTTTTTGGGATACCTGAGTTTAGAGCATACATACTCATATGGTCGCCGTTGTAGGTACTCCAACCCAAAGCTATCTCACTTAAATCTCCTGTTCCTATGACCAATCCACCTTCACGGTTAGCAGTATTCATCAAAATAGAAGTTCTTGCTCGTGCTTGTACATTTTCATAGGTAACAGATAGGTCAGCAGGGTCATGCCCTATCGCTTCAAATTCGGCTAGGGATATCTTGGTAATATCAATGGTTTTTAGGGTTACGTCTAACGCTTGGCACAACTCTATGGCATTGTTTTTAGTGCGTGAGGTTGTTCCAAACCCTGGCATGGTTATGGCTACTATATTTTGGCTATCCCAATTCATAATCTCAAATGCTCGATGGGTAGAGAGTAGGGCAAGGGTTGAATCAAGTCCACCTGAAATTCCGATAATAGCTTTTTTGATATGAGCATGGCTCATTCGTTTTATAAGTCCATGTGCTTGGATATTTATTATCTCCTCACATCGACTCTTTTTCTCTTGGTATATGGAGGGTACAAATGGAGTAGTAGGGATAAAACGTTTAAGCTCTTTTATTTTTGGGGTAGGGGCGATGGATATCTCTCTAAATGGATAAATCTCTCCATCTGCAAAATTAGACTCATTAAGACGTAAAAAGTTTAGACGTTCTAGGTCTATATCAGCGATGGTTAGGCTATTTTCTAATGAAAATCGTTGGTTTTGGGCAAGGGTTGAGCCATATTCACAAATGAGAGCATGACCTCCAAATACTGTATCTGTGGTAGACTCTCCTACTCCTGCTGAACTGTAGACATATGCACCCATACATCTAGCACTTTGGGTTCGTACCAACTCTTCTCGATACTCTGCTTTTCCTATTAGCTCATTACTAGCACTTAGATTAAAAAATAGATTTGCACCACTACTTGCCATACGGTTACTAGGTGGAGTAACAGCCCATAAATCTTCACATATCTCTACCCCAAAGGTCATATCATTATGGTCTGTAAATAATAAATCTACTCCAAAAGGTACTTTTTGACCTAAGAAGTTTATGTTCTGTTCTTTTATATCTTCTCCTGAGACAAATTGTCTCTTTTCATAAAACTCTTTTTTATTGGGTATAAAAGTTTTAGGAACGATGCCAAGTATTACTCCATTTTGGAAAACAACAGCAGAGTTATAGAGACGATTTTGATGAAGTAAAGCGATACCTATTATACTTACAGTAGATATTTTTTTACTATTTTCTAGTAGTTTATCTAATATACTGTTTTGGCTTTTTAATAGAGTTTGATTTAAAAAAAGGTCAGAAGCCGTGTAGCCTGTGAGGGTTAATTCAGGAAAAACAACAACAGATACATCTTTTTTATAAGACTCTTTGATTAGTTTTAATATCTCTTGGCTATTTTTGTGAGGGTTGGCAACGGTAGTAATATTGACAGCAGAGGCAATTCTGTAAAATCCATACATAATTGAAAATCCTTTATGATTTTAAATAGATGGTATTGTAACGAAAAATCATAAAGGAGAGAGAGGAGAGTCTATTGAA
>OBIK01000044.1_pt1 | contig 14589 bp, 14 predicted proteins | sample 1496171 | NCBI WGS metagenome assembly OBIK01 (sample SAMEA3367191, study PRJEB22510) | hydrothermal vent metagenome | biome: marine hydrothermal vent; material: sea water | place: Cayman Islands | collected 2012-01-19 | depth 2308 m | reverse complement strand
ACTCTTTTTTCAACACATCCCTTCTTAACAAATTTAGTATTTAAATTAAAACTCTACATATATAATATTCTTTTCCTATGGCAGTCATTAACAAGCGTCAGCCCTTTGGACTTTCTTTTTTTTGGTTACTTTTTCTTCTTTGTTCCAACACAAAGAAAAAAAAGTGACAAAGAACCCCATATTATAAGTAACAATTAAAAGAAAAGTAAGAAATAAGAAAGTAGTAGAAAAAGAAGAGGGATTCTCACCCTCCTAAATAAAAATATCTTTAGTGAAGTTCAGCGTTCAACTTAACTTCTCTAGTACTCCTCTTAACAATCACCTCACCAGTAGTAGAATTCTGTCTAAAGTGAAGCCCATTTAAGCCTTGAAGTGCATCAGCTCTCCACGTAGTCTTAGCTTCTAAATTAATCCCAGGATTTGCTTCGTTAATCAGTACCAACTGCTCAGGAGCAATCTTAACTTTTGTTCCAGCAAAAATAGCCACACCACCATCTAAAATACAAGCATCACCCAAAGGAATACCACAAGTTGAGTTAGCCCCTAAAAGTGTGTTTTCACCAATAGAGATAGGATTACCATCAGTACCACTTAATACACCTAAAATACTAGCTCCCCCACCAACGTCTGAACCAGCACCAACAATAGCAGAAGACGAAATACGCCCCTCAACCATAACAGCACCTAAAGTTCCAGCATTAAAGTTAATGTACGATGCACCTGGCATAACCGTTGTTCCAGCTGCCAATTGAGCCCCCATTCTAACTTTTGAAGACTCTAAGATACGTGTGTTATCAGCAGGAATAATATGTTGTAAAAATCTTGGGAATTTATCTACAGCATCAACTGTTGGGTAAGTACCATTAAGTTTCATCTCTATTTCATTGTCTCTTAGATACTCTAGCTCATAAGGGGTACTTCCAACCCATGCAACATTAGAAAGAATTCCAAATGCACCATTTAAATTTACTGTTCTAAGTGCTGCTTTTGCTTGAGAAAGGGCATAAAGCTTTAAATAAACAGCTTCTACTGACTGTGGATTTGCATCTTCAAACAAAAATACAATTCTAAAGTTTTTAGCCACATCACCTATGGCTGCTAAAGTTTTAACAACTTGAATGTTTTTATGTGCATCACCAGTAGCTTCACCAGCATACACAGCAAAAGCATTGAGTGCATTTTTAACAAATTCATCGTTTATAGTCGCTACAAACTCAGAACCTGAAAAGTCAACCTCACAACCAGACTCTTGAAGTGCTTTTACAAAAATAGCAGCTGAACCAAAGTTTTCATTCCAATTAATTAAACCATAATTTGCTTGTAAAACTTTGTCCGCATTTTTCTGACCTCTGTCTACTCTTGCAATACCAAAAGCCATTGCTTTTTTGTATCCATCTTGTGCTTCAATATCTGCTACTAATGCTTTAAACTCTTCTGCTGTGTTTGTTGTTGCTATTGCCATATTATCTTACCTTTATTGTCAAAATTATAATGGCATGATTATAGCTAATTTCAATTTAAAACGACTCTTCTTATACTCTTTTAGATTAATTAAAGAGCAAAATCATGCTATACTTTCAATCAAAATTACTCTACAAACAAAGGATATCTATGGCAAGTGGATTTTTTGCAGTTTTTGATGACATAGCACTACTCATGGATGACATGGCAAGTATGAGCCAAGTGGCGACTAAAAAGACAGCTGGTATTTTAGGTGATGACTTAGCTGTAGCAGCTGAACAAGCTTCAGGTTCAGCTGCATCAAGAGAGCTTCATGTTATTTGGGCTATTTTTAAAGGTTCAGCTATCAACAAAGCTATTATTTTACCTTTAGCGTTTATCCTCTCAGCTTTTGCTCCTTGGAGTATTGTTCCTATTTTAATGCTCGGAGGAATCTATTTGGCATTTGAAGGTATGGAAAAAATTTATGAGTACTTCTTTCATAAAGAGACAAAAGATGAAAGAATCTCTGCTAAAACAGCTCAGAGTGAAGAAGAAGCACTTGAAGCAGAGCAACTCAAGATAAAATCTGCCATTCGTACAGACTTCATACTCTCTGTTGAAATTATTATTTTAGCATTAAGTACCGTAGCCCAAAGTTCTCTCATGGTTCAAATAGCTGTTGTGACACTAATTGCCATCCTTGCAACTATAGGAGTTTATGGATTAGTAGCACTGCTCGTACGTATGGATGACTTTGGCTATAAGATAATAGCTACCTATACAGATACAAAATCTATCATGCATAAGTTTGGTCTCTTTCTTATTCGTGCATTACCAAAAGTCATTCGTGCTTTAGCCGTTATAGGAACTATCGCTATGCTACTTGTAGCTGGGGGGATATTTGTACATAATGTAGAGAGCATTCATCATGCTATAGCTTTTTTACCTTCTATTCTTGGTGACCTACTTGTAGGTACTATCGTTGGTATACTTGCACTCGCTCCTATAGAAATATATAAAAAATTTCAAATGCGTTAGCTCAATTAAACATTTGATGTTTTTGCTATAATTGCAACACTATTTTTAAGGAACAAACATGCGTGTATTAACAGGAATTCAAGCCTCAGGAAAACTTCATATTGGTAACTATTTTGGAGCGATGAAGCCTATGATTGAGCTTCAAGAAAAAGAAGAACTTTTTACTTTTATTGCCAACTATCATTCTTTAACAACCTCCAAAGATGCAGCTCTGCTAAAACAACTTACTTTTGATGCAGCTGTTGATTATTTATCGCTAGGAATTGACCCAGAAAAAACAACTTTTTGGGTTCAAAGTGATGTACCACAAGTACTTGAACTCTACTGGATGCTTTCAAAGTTTACCCCTATGGGTCTGCTTGAAAGAGCCCATTCATACAAAGACAAAGTTGCTAAAGGTATTACGGCAAACCATGCCCTTTTTTCTTACCCTGTGCTTATGGCTGCTGATATTTTACTTTTAGACACCCAAAAAGTACCTGTAGGAAAAGACCAAATACAACATGTTGAAATGACACGTGACATTGCTGTTAAATTTAACAATGAATATGGAGATATTTTTACCCTACCTGAACACGTTGTAAACGAAAATGTAGCCACCATTCCAGGGATTGACGGGCAAAAAATGTCAAAATCTTATGACAATGCCATTGATATTTTTATGGAAACAGAAAAAAAATTACAAAAAAGATGTAACAAAATTCTATCCTCTTCTACACCTCTTGGTGAACCTTTAGAGTATGATGGCTGTCATATCTATAACATTGCTTCTTTGTTTTTAGATAACAAAGGTCAACTAGATTTACAAGAGCGTTATAAAACAGGTGAAGAGGGTTATGGACACTTTAAAAAGTATCTTAAAGAACTTATTTGGGAAGAGTTCGCAGAAGCTAGAGAAAAGCGTGAGATGTATTTAAACAATCCAGACTTAGTAAAAGATATTTTAAATGATGGGGCAAATAAGATGCGAAAAGTAGCTGATGCTAAAATGATGCAGGTTCGTGAGGCTGTTGGGATTTTATAACCATAAGTTTGCAATTTTACGCAAACCTGCAACATTATCAGAAGCAAAGATTTTTAACTCTGCTTCTTCTTTCTTAACCGACAAATCATATTTACTTTCCAAATACTCAACAATTGCTTCACCAGAATGAATTAAAAGTGGTTTTTTAGGAAAATACTCTTCTAAGCTTTTAGAGATTAAAGGGAAATGTGTACAACCCAAAATAATGGCTTTTGGATTTTCTATACTCTTAAAATAATGTTCCATCGTAGCTTCTAAAAGCTTACCCTCAAAAATTCCCTCTTCTACCAAAGGAACAAAAAGCCCTGTTTGTAAAGAAGTAATGTTTCCATATCCTAGTGCAACAAGTGCTTTTTCATAACGCTTAGAAGTAATGGTCGCACGGGTTGCCATTATTAAAATATTATCATCTTTATCCACTAAAGCATTTTCCAGAGCCAAAACTCCAGGTTCTATCACACCCAATACAGGGTAAGAGCTTTGAGCATTCATTTCATCCAAAGCATAAGCAGAGACCGTATTACATGCAGTAATGAGTAAATCTATGTCAAAGTTGTTAAAAAATTCTAAGGCTTCAAGAGAGTAACGGATAATGGTATTTTTATCTTTAGGACCATAAGGAACACGAGCAGTGTCCCCATAGTAAATAATTTCATCAAAAAGATTGTGAGCAAGAAGGGATTTGACAACAGAAAGCCCACCAGCTCCTGAATCAAAAACGCCTATTTTCATGATTTGACAGTACGTTAAAAAACGTACCCTACTCGTTCATCATTGCTAAAAATTCAGCATTGTTCTTCGTTTTGTTCATTTTAGAGAAAAGGAATTTTAAGCCCTCTACATCTTCCATGTTTTGCATGGCATTTCTAAGCGCCCATACTTTTCTAAGGTCCTCTTCTTTTACCATGAGTTCTTCTTTTCTAGTACCCGACTTGGTTACATCAATCGCAGGGAAAATACGTCTTTCAGAGACATAACGGTTCAAGACAACTTCTGAGTTACCTGTACCTTTAAACTCTTCAAAAATAACTTCGTCCATTCTACTTCCAGTATCAATTAACGCTGTAGCAATAATGGTTAAAGAGCCACCCTCTTCAATATTTCTAGCAGCACCAAAGAAACGTTTTGGTTTATGTAGTGCATTGGCATCAACCCCACCAGAAAGCACTTTACCAGAACTAGGAGTTACAGTATTGTAGGCACGTGCGAGTCTTGTAATTGAATCAAGTAATATAATTACATCTTTACCCGACTCAACACGTCTTTTTGCTTTTTCAATCACCATTTCAGCTGTTCTAACATGGTTTTGTGCAGGCAAATCAAAAGTAGAAGAGTAAACCTCTGCTTTAACGGAGCGTTGCATGTCTGTTACCTCTTCTGGTCTCTCATCAACCAAAAGAACCATGAGTGAAGCATCTGGATTGTTATGGGTAATTCCATGTGCCAACTCTTTAAGAAGCTCTGTTTTACCAGTTCTTGGAGGTGCTACAATCAATGCTCTTTGCCCTTTACCAATGGGACAAAACAAATCCAGTACTCTACCTGTAAGTTTTGATGGGTTGTATTCAAGTTTTAACTGTTCTAATGCATAAAGAGGGGTTAAGTTGTCAAAAAGAGGTCGTTTCTTGGACTCTTCAGGAGGTAAATAGTTAATTGCTTCAATTTTTAATAAAGCATAATATTTTTCTTGCTCTTTAGGTTGCCTCACTTGACCTGTTACAATGTCACCATTTCTAAGTGCAAAACGTTTAATCTGTGTTCCACTTACATAGGTGTCATTTTGAGAGTTTGCAAAGTTTCCATCTTCGCTACGCAAGAAACCATAACCATCATTCATAACTTCTAAAATACCTGTAAACAAGATAAAGCCACCATTTTTAACTTGAGATTTTAAAATCTCAAATATAAGGTCTTTTCTCTTAAATTCATTGGGGTTTTCAACACGTTCTTTTAAGGCGATAGCAACCAAATTTTCCATTGGTTCTTTTTGTAAAGCCTCTACAGTATAACCCTGTACAGGAATATGTGTTCTATTATTATTTTTCTTATTATTGTTATGTTTTTTGGATTGTTGTTCGCTCATGGGTCCTCTTGAAAGCTGTTTGGGGATTTTCTAGTATTTTGTAGTTCTGCTATTATATTCAAATTATTGTTAAATTTAGCCAAAAATAGAAATTATTGCCATATAGAACAATGGTACATGCACAAATAAAGCTAAAAACTTCATGGAAAAAGTAAGTTTCATATCCATCATTTTTAACAATTCACTGTCCATACTCTTTAAATAGTATTTTTGTTTAATCAACTCAAGTTTGAAAAAGATATCAAATACTTTAAGTATTAAAATAGTCACTCCATAAAAATTAAACGCATCAAAGTAAAGTAATGCTCCTAAAACGAAATAAAATGCTGGATGAATAAGAAAAAAAAGAAAGATAGATTTTTTATAGTAAACAAAAAGTTTATCTATCAAATCAGTCAAAGTTTTAGCTTGTTGCAGATATATTTCGAATAATTCTAATAAAATTAGAGCAAAAATTATTTGTGGCAGTATTTCCATGCCAAAAGTTTAGCAAATTCTTAGATATAATACTCTTTAAAAAAGATACTTCATGCAAAAACTTTTTATTACCGATTTAGACCATACTTTTTTACACAGTAATCAAACTGTTAGTCAATTTTCAAAAAATATTTGGAATGAAAAAGTAGACCATGCCATGCTCTCGATTGCAACTGCTAGAAGCTTTGCTAAAACAAACGACTTCTTAAAAGAACTTAAACTTAACTTTCCTCTCATAACACTTGATGGTGCAATGGTCGCAGACAGAGAAAAAAAACTTATAGACTTAAATGTTTTAACTAAAGAGATTGGTGATGCCATCATTGAAGAGAGTAAAAAGTTTGATATATTTCCTTACGTCATAGCACTTAGTGACCATAAAAACTTAGATGAGACATTTGACATTCCTTCTCAATTAAACTACTATCAAGAGCGACTTATAAAAGAATCCTATACCTTAGATAAACGCTTATCTTATGTTAAGAATATTAGAGGAGCTAAAGAGACACTAAAGCTTGTCTATATGGGTGAAGAAAAAATACTTCGTCCACTTTCAGAACATCTAAAAAAGATTTTTGAAAATAACATCGAAATAAAGTTAGCACCTGAAAACTATATGCAATGCTACTTTCTAACTATTCTGCACCCTTTAAGTGACAAAGCTCATGCCTTAGGTAAAGTTCATGAATATTTAAATGTTGAGGCAAAAAATACTACGGTATTTGGTGATGGACTTAATGATATTGGAATGTTTAAATTAGCAGGAACTGCTATCGCTGTAAACAATGCACTCGATGCTGTCAAAGCTGAAGCCAACATTGTACTAGATGAAAGTAATGATGAAGATGCTGTCGCTAAATATTTACAAAAAAATATCTAACTTCTAAGAAAAATTAAAAATTAATCTTATATCCTACTCCATATTGATTTTTAATCAATTCTGTAGGTATTTTTTTACGTAAATTTTTAACCAGTGTTCTAATGGAAGAGTTTGTAACAATTTTTTCAAATTGATCACCCCAAACATAGAAAAATATTTCATCATCAGAACAAGGGCTTCCTGCTTTTTCTACTAAAAGCTCAAACAACTTCGACTCTCTTCGTGTTAAAAAAATCGATTCATCATTGTAAAACAATGTTTTACTTTTTGAATCCCAAGAGCAATCACAAGGTAAAGGTAATGTTCTTCCTCCATCTACTTTTTCAGATATCTTTTCTAAAGCCCCCATAAGGTCAGAGCGTAATATAGGTTTAATAAGGTATGATGAAAAATTCAACTCAACAATATCCAAAAGTATTTCCCTATCAGAATGTGCTGTCAAGGCTATCATTGGTACAACATCATCTTCTTCACGAATTTTTTTTGCAAGTTGAATACCACTAAGTTTAGGAATAAGTAAATCCATAATTATCAGATGAATTTTATTATCTTTATATATTTGATATGCTTCTTCTCCATCTCTAGCGATAAAAAGTTCTTTACAACTCTCTTCTAAAAAGTATGAATATTTCTCAATAATACTCTCTTCATCTTCTACATATAATATATTAAGGTTTTTTAATACTTTCACGTAAATACATCCTTATGGTTCTAATTCGTCATATAATTACATAATAATGTGAAGTAAGCGTGATTTTATTAATAAAAAAGAATTTATTAAATTTTATTAAAATTTCTGTTACTAACTACCCATATTAAATTTTGCTTTTTAACACTTCATCCAGTTTTTCTAAACGCTGAGGTGTTCCTATGTCATGCCATGTGCCATCAAAATACTCTGTTTTTAAGCTATTGTTATCTTCAGCTTGAAATAATAATGGTACAAGAGATAATTTTCCATGCTCAATACCATCAAAGAAAACTTTAGAATAGTATCCTATACCAGAAAAAGTATACTTCTCTTCTGTTTCAGTTAAGTAAAAATCTCCTTTTAAATTATGTTCAGGATTTTTTACAAGCACCAAATGTGCTAAGATACCCTCTTTTAATTTAAAATTATTTACATACGCATAATCTGTCCAAATATCTCCATTGACCACTAAAAAAGTCTCTGAAAGTAAAGGTAATGCCTTAATTATTCCTCCTGCTGTCTCCAAAGCCCCTTCATTTTGCTCATCAGAAAAAACAATATTGACACCATAGTTTGAGCCATCTCCTAGATAATCAATAATTTGTTGACCTAAATAAGCTACATTAATAACTATCTTTTGAAACCCAGCTTTTCTTAACTGCTCAATATGCCAAACAATAAGAGGCTTCCCCCCTACTTCTAAAAGTGGTTTTGGTGTATGATTTGTAAGTGGTCGCATACGACTGCCTAACCCTGCTGCTAAAATCATTGCTGTCATCTGTTCCCTTTTTTAATATTAGACTTATATTACTTTCTTAAAATCTCAGCCAGTGGTTTTAACATATCATATCTATCACATACTTCTAGTACATATTTTAGTGTTAAAGGAATGTCTTTTAAATATCCACTTTTTCCATCACGAATATTTAAACGTGCAAAGATACCTAAGATTTTAAGATGCCTTTGAAGTGCCATAAAATCGAACCAACGAAAGAACTCTTCATCTGAAACATCTAGCCTTTTCAACTCTTTAAATTCAAGTGCCATTGATTTTATGAGTTCAGCATCATACTCAACATAAACATCTTTAAGTATAGAGACCAAATCATAAGTCAATGGTCCAGCTTTAGCATCTTGATAATCAATAATAAACAACTTTCCAGAGACCAACATAATGTTTCTTGAATGAAAATCTCTATGCACAAACAAGTCTTGAGGTTGTTTTAATACCTCATCTACAATAAGATTAAGTATTTTGTTTAAATTATTTAATCCCTCTTCAGACAAAAAAATACTTTTATGTTGTCGTAAGTACCACTCTTCCATTAGACTCATCTCAGACATCATAAATGCTCTATCATAAACATCTAAACCTTTAGTATCAATCTTTTGCATTTTAACAATTTCAGAGACACCTTTCATATAAAGGAGTTTAACACTCATCGGACTTAACATGTCCGCTAAATGTTGTGTGCCTAAATCAGTCAGCAACAAAAAACCCTCTTGTATATTTTGAGAAATAATACGAGGAACTTCAACTTTAGCTTTAAGCAAACGTACTGAAATTTCAATAAAAGGAGCTATACTCTCCTTATCTAAAGAGGCATCCATAAGAATAAAACTTTTATCCTTTAGCGTTAAACGATAATATTTTCTAAAACTTGCATCAGCTTTTATCTCATCTATAGTGTAATCTATATATCCTAACTCATCTATCCATGCTTTAATTTGCTGCATATATTGCCCCTAAAATTGTATTATTTTTTGCTGCTGTTACAGATTTCAACTCAACTACTTCTAGTTGTAGTCGTTTATGTGCTAACCATGCAAATATCATCGCTTCCATATTATCAGCATCAACACCATATTTCTCTGTTGAATGAACCAAAACATCAGGTAAAGCTTTTTCTAACTCCTGCATTAAAAAAAGATTTCTCACGCCTCCACCACAAACTAAAAGCTCTTTGATATTAAATTTTTTAATTTCATTTGCAATCGAGTTTACCGTTAATGCCAATAGAGTAGCTTGTACATCTTCAGAACATATTTTAGCGAATGGTTCTAAATATTTTATTAAAAATTCCTTATTAAAATATTCACGACCAGTACTTTTAGGAAAATTTAATAAAAAATACTCATCTTCTAGTAGATGACTTAATAATTTTTGATTTATTTTACCAGATTTTGCCCAAGCCCCATTTTGGTCATAAGGCAAACCTTTATGCTCATTTATCCATAAATCCATCAATACATTACCACAACCTGTATCATAACCCAAAAGCTCACTGCCCAAAACAGAAATATTTGCCATACCCCCAATGTTTAAAACAGCACAATCTTCTAAATGGGAAAATAAAAAGTTATGAAAAGCAGGAGCCAACGGTGCCCCTTGCCCTCCTAACGCCACATCTTTAGAACGAAAATCAGAGACAACATCTATGCCTGTCTCTACAGCTAAAACAGAAGCATTAGCCAACTGTAAAGAAAAAGGAGATGCTCCATTAGGTTCATGCCAAAGCGTTTGTCCATGTGAACCAATGGCAACTATCTCTTCTGCCTTATAATCACTTTGTTCTAAGAGTTCATTAACAGCTTTAGCAAAAAAACAAGCCAATTTATAATCTATAACACCAATGGCTTTGATAGTCGTAGTTCCATTTATAATATCAAGAATTTCATTTTTTAACTCCAAATCAAAAGGAAGATAAGAAGAAGACTCTAAAATACAAACTTCATCATCCACTTCACACAATACAACATCGACCCCATCTAAACTGGTACCAGACATAATTCCGATATATTTTTTTCTCATTTTCCTACTTTGGCTAAAGTTTAGTTATAAGAACAATAGCATTAGAACAATAGCATTTTACTTAAAAATAGGACAATGAACTACCTACCTATCCATGCCCTATTTTTTTCCTTTCCTCTATAGTAAGTAAAATGGAAAATTTGTAACAATTTATCTTAGATATTAACTGGATACTAAGCTATTTAGACAAATTAAATAAGCATCAGCTATAATCGGCTCAAATTATATCCATAAGGAAATAGCAATATGAGCATTAAGATACATGAGTATGATGCAGTTATTGTTGGCGCAGGACTGGCAGGTCTTGCAGCAGCAAAAGAGCTAACAGAAGCAGGAAAAAAAACAGCAGTAATTACAAAACTACACCCATTAAGAAGTCATTCTGGGGCTGCACAAGGAGGAATTAACGCAGCTTTGGGTGCAAGTGATTCTACTGAGCTTCATGAGTTTGACACTGTTAAAGGTTCAGACTACTTAGCAGACCAAGATTGTGTTGAACTTATGTGTACTAAAGCACCTGAGACCATTCGATGGGCTGAACGAATGGGTGCTGTTTTTTCTCGTTCCGAAGAGGGAAAGATTGCCGTACGTCCTTTTGGTGGACAATCTCAACCAAGAGCCTGTTACGCAAAAGACAGAACAGGTCTTACATTGCTTCAAACGATTTATGAACAAGCATACAGAGCAGGAGTTGAAGTTTTTGATGAGTGGTACTGTTCAGACTTAATCTATAAAGATGGAAAAGTATCTGGTATTGTGGCATACAACATTAAGGACTCTGAACCTGCTATTTTCAATGCAAAAGTCACCATGTTTGCTACAGGTGGACATGGTAGAGCTTACCGATTTAACTCTAATGCCCATGCAAATACAGGAGATTCTCTTTCTATTGTTTCACGTAAAGGCTTACCTTTAGAAGATATGGAATTTGTACAGTTTCACCCATCTGGACTTGGTGGTTCGGGTGTACTCATCTCTGAAGCTGCTCGTGGTGAGGGTGGACGTTTGTTTAACAGCAAGGGTGAACGTTTCATGACAAAGTATGCTCCAAATGCTATGGAACTTGCATCTCGTGATGTTGTAAGCCGTGCTATTATGGAAGAAGTACGTCAAGGACGTGGTGTTGGTAAAGATGGTCAATCAGTAAACCTTGACCTCACACACCTTGACCCTGAAATCATCTACACAAAGCTTCCAGAGTTACGTGAACTTTCCATTGCATTTCAAGGGCAAGACATGGTAAAAGAGCCCATTCACATTTCAGCTACAGCACACTACTCAATGGGTGGAATTCCAACCAACATTAACTGTCAAGTAGAAAAAAATGCCAACAAAGAGCTAGTAGAAGGTTTCTACGCAGCGGGTGAGTGTTCTTGTGTTTCAGTTCATGGAGCAAACAGATTGGGTGCCAACTCTGTTCTTGAAGCCATGCTTTTTGGTCGCCATGCTGGTGAGAACATGATAAAAGCCATAGATGAAGGAATTGAACTTCGTCCAGTAACAGAAGCCGATGCTGATGACTGTATCAAGGAGATGGAGACAATTCTTACTTCAAATGGTAGCGAAAGCGTTCCTGCATTAAGAGAAGAGTTACAAGCTGGTATGACTAAAAATGCTGGTGTTTTTAGAAGTAAAGCATCTTTAGAAGAGCAGTTAGAACTTATTGATGAGCTGCTTCAAAGATTTAAAAACATTCGCATTGATGACAAATCAAAAGTCTTTAACACCGACTTGCAAGAAGCAACAGAATTGGGTCATATGTTAGAGTTTTCAAAATTCATCGTCTATGGTGCATTAAACCGTGAAGAGAGTCGTGGTGGTCACTACCGTGAAGACTTCAACACAAGAGATGATGAAAAATTCATGAAACATACCTACGCCTACATGGACAAAGATTTCAACATGACTCATGAGTGGGGCGAAGTTACACAAGGTAAGTTTGAACCAATGGAAAGAAAATATTAAGGAGCCAAGGATGAGTGAAAATATAGCTGGTTCAACCACCAGAAAAGTAACAATCAAAGCATTTAGATTTAATGCTGAAACGGACTACCTTCCAAGCTACAAAAGCTACACCATGGAAGTTGGAAAAGATGAGTTAATTCTTGACCTTATGAACAGAATTAAATGGGAACATGATGGTTCATTCTCTTACCGTCGCTCTTGTCGTCATGGAATTTGTGGTGCCTGTGCCATCAAAGTAAATGGAAAAGCTACGCTTGCATGTAAACAAAATGCCATTGAGTTGCTTGACCTTTTTGACAATGAAATTACTTTAGAGCCAAGCTCAACCAAACGTGCTATTAAAGATATGATTATTGACAAGTCTGACTTTTGGGAAAAACATGATGCCATTAAACCTTATGTAGTTACCGATGTTGACCCAAGACCAACAGAAGAGAGCAGACAAAGCATTGAAGAGTTTAACAACTTCTTAGATGCTGACCTCTGTATTCAGTGTGGTGCTTGTCACTACTCTTGCCCTGCTCTTGAAGCAAACGATGCCTTTCTTGGACCTGCAGCTTTTGCAGCAGCGTACCGATTTACCATTGACCCTAGAGATGAAGCTGGTAAAGAGAGACTACAAACCACATTTGAGTCTGCTGCTGGTGTTTGGGATTGTGTGAAATGTTTTGAATGTGCAGAAGCCTGTCCAAAAGAGATTAACCCAATTGAGAAGATTACCAAACTTCATAACATGCAGTTTGAGCAAGGTATTGCTGTCTCAAACGTAGCAACCCGTCATGCAGAAGGTTTCTTACGTGGAATGAAGAAAAGTGGTTACCTAGATGAAGCTGACATTGTTGTCTACTCTGAGGGGTACTTAGGAATGTACAAACACCTAACAACTGCTTTTAAAATGATGAAAGCAGGTAAAATTCATTGGCAAGATGGCGTTCCATTTATTGACTCTATGCCTAAAATCAAAAACTTAAGTGAACTTCAAAAACTAATTGAAATTTCACAAACCAACAAGCTGTAAGGAGTTAAGATGAGCGAACAATTACACTATGCCCTATTTACAGGGTGTACAGCCAAACAATCAACCCCAGAGTTACTTTCTTCTACACTTGCAGTAGCTGACAAGTTAGGCATTAAGATTACTATCTTAGAAGAGGCTTCATGTTGTGGTGCTTCTCACTTACAGGATTTTGATGAATTTTTAGCCCATGTTTTAAATGCACGTAACATCTGTTATGCTGAAAAGTTAGGTTTGACCATGATTACCATTTGTAATACTTGTCAACTAAACTCTGCCATGACCAAACATGCACTAGACAAAGACCCTGCTTTAAAAGCACGTGTTAACGAAAAGTTAGCAGAAGTTGGTTTAGAGTACAAAGGTACTTCTGAGATTAAGCATTTCTTGTATGCCATCATTGACGAATATGGACTAGACAATGTAAAAGACAAAGTAACCAATCCACTCTCTTCTTTTAACATTGCACCATTTTACGGATGTCATAACATTAGACCAAGCGAACTTCATGGAAAATCTAATGGAAATGAAAACTCCTACAACCCAACCTCACTTGACAGTTTAATTGATGCACTTGAAGGTAACCCTGTAAACTATGCACACAAAAACAAATGTTGTGGTTTCCACGTTGAACTTCAAGCCAATCATACAAGTGAAGTGTTAGCTGGAAATGCCATGGTAGATGCCATAGACAACAACGCAGACATGATGGTAACACCATGTCCACTTTGTCACCTTAAGATGGATACCTATCAAGACAGCGTTGGTAAAGTTGTAGGACGTGACATTGCTTTACCAGTGTTACACATGCCACAAATGGTTGCTTTAGCTCTTGGGTGTACTGAAAGTGAGATTGGGTTGAAGTTTCATGTTCAGAAGGCTAAAGGAATTTATGCTGAGGTTCAGACTCAAACAGCGTAATAAAGAAAGTTTTTTGGAGAGAGTTATTTAACTCTCTCCCACTCAAATTTACAAATATTTCTATCTTTCTTAGAAACCTCAATACCAATTATAATAATCTCATTCGCTTTCTCTTCATATTTTTCATAATATCTTTTATCTGTTCTAAGGCTTTGTAAAGAACTAATAAAATTACCAATGTGACTGAATACTTTCTAAATAAATAGTGTTATAATTACGCTTATTCATAAAAGGAACAAA
>OBIK01000043.1_pt1 | contig 14593 bp, 15 predicted proteins | sample 1496171 | NCBI WGS metagenome assembly OBIK01 (sample SAMEA3367191, study PRJEB22510) | hydrothermal vent metagenome | biome: marine hydrothermal vent; material: sea water | place: Cayman Islands | collected 2012-01-19 | depth 2308 m | reverse complement strand
GTAAAGTACTTTCCTCGAATAAAGACGATGGTTAGTGGCATAGGAAACTCTTTAGTTAATCCAAGTTTAGGTAGCATTCTTTCTGTAAAATTTAGATTTTCTTCTTGTGTTACAGAGACATAGTAAAGTATTTTTTGAGCAATGATAAACTTATTTAACTTTTTTTTCAATATATCGTCATGAACCAACATCGAAATAACAAAAAGATTTTTTTTAAATTTTTGTTGTAGTTTGCTAAGATGGGGGATTTGACCTCGACAAGAGGGACACCATGTGGACATAATATTGATAAGTACAATCTCTTGCTCAATATTTTTAAAGTTATAGAGATCATTTTTAATATCTAAAATACTTGTTTGACCTTCTAGGTTTTTAAACTCATAATGGTACTCTTTGGGAATATTTTTGATTTTCTCACTTTTTTGATTAAGAGGGCTTATATTATGCTTATTTGGTTTTTCATCACAAGCATTAAAAGTAAGTATGAGGGTCATTATTAAATAAAATTTCTTTTTCATAGGTATTAAGGGCTTTTGTAAGTGAATTTTAGTGATTATATCAAAAAAATATAAAGTGTGTGATTGATGGATAAAAAAACTTTTAGAAAGATTTGTATAGAAAGAGCAAAGTCCAATAAAAATGTTAATAGTTATAAACTGGATAAAGAGTTAAATAAAATACTTTATGAGATTATAAAAAAGCAAAAAGCAAAGAGAATAATGCTCTATATTCCTTTAAAAATAGAAGTTAATATATCAAGTTTAATTTTAAGGTTACGAAAAGAAAAAAAAACCCTTTTGGTGCCATTTATGAGAGGTGAAAGCTTCAGCTTGGTAAAATATAGACTGCCTTTAAGTACAAAACAATTTGGGGTAAAAGAACCCATAAATACAAACAAATATAAACATGAGATAGATTTAGCCATTGTTCCTATAATTGGAACAGATAAGACATTAAGACGCATAGGATTTGGTAAAGGATTTTATGACAGATTTTTTGAAAAAAATCAAAAAAGAATTCATAAAACTTTATTTGTGGGAAAAGAATACTGTGTTTCATCTAAAATTATTACAGATGATTATGATGTTAAGGGAGAAATCTACCTAACAGCTAAAACTTGTTATAAGCAGAGATATTTAAAACGAAAATTAAGGATTTAGGCTCCTTAGAAGGAGAAAAAATGATAGGAAACATCTTAATTGTATTATTTTTGATAATGCTCGGTGTTGCCATAACGTACTTTATAATGAGAAATGCGCATAAAAAGCAGTTCAAACACTTAGAGAGTGAAGCCAAAGCCAAAGCAACGGCTATTGAGTATGAAGCTGAACATTTATTGCATGAAGCTCATGTTCAAATTCAACAAAATGAAGTTTCATTGCAGAAGAAGTTTCAAGACAAAGAGCTTGAAGTTGTAAAACAAAAAACAGAGTTAGAATTGGAGTTAAAAGCTTTAACTAAGAAAGAACAAGAGATTTTAAAAGTTAAAAAAAACCTTCAAAAGCATGAAAAAGTCTTAAGTGATTTAGAGACGCAGAAGAGAGAAGAGATAAGCAGAACGATTGCATTACTTGAAAAATCGGCATCAATGACCAAAGCTGAAGCAAAAAAATATTTGTTAGAAGAGATAAAAAATGAATCTAAGTTGGAGTTTGCTTTAACGGTAAAAAAATATGAAAAAGAAGCAGAGCAAGAAGCAGAGAAAAAAGCCAATTATATACTTTCTCAAGCAGTTACCCGTTATGCTGGTGAGTTTGCAGGTGAGCGTTTAATGAACACTATTACTCTTCCTTCAGATGAACATAAAGGAAGAATCATTGGTAAAGAGGGTCGAAACATTAAAAGCTTAGAACAGCTTTTGGGTGTTGATATTATTATTGATGAAACACCTGGGGTTATTTTAGTCTCTAATTTTAACCTTTATCGCAGAGCCATTGCGACTAAAACCATTGAACTTTTAGTTGAAGATGGACGAATACATCCTGGAAGAATTGAAGAGGTTCATGCTAAGGTTAAATCAGAATTTGAACAAAAGATTTTAGAAGAGGGAGAGAGCATTGTTATTGAGTTGGGTCTCTATCCGATGGATAAGGAGTTAATGCGTTTAATTGGACGACTTCGATACCGAGCAAGTTATGGGCAAAATGCATTGGCACATACTTTAGAAGTTGCTAAATTGGCTGCCATTATGGCTGTAGAGATGGGTGGTGATGAAAAATTGGCTTTAAGAGCAGGACTTCTTCATGACATTGGTAAGGCATTAACCCAAGAGCATGGTGGTAATCATGTAGACTTAGGTGTTGATGTCTGCCGACGGCACAATGAACACCCAACAGTAATTAATGCTATTTATGCCCATCATGGACATGAGGAACCAGATGGAGTTGAGTCAGCTGCTGTTTGTGCTGCAGATGTACTCTCAGCTTCAAGACCTGGTGCTAGACGTGAAGTCTTAGAGAGTTTTGTGAAACGTGTTAAAGAGATTGAAGCAATAGCACTTTCAAAGAAAGGTGTATTGGATGCGTTTGCCATTAATGCAGGTCGTGAGATTAGAGTCTTTGTAGATGCTGGTAAAATTGATGATGCGAATGTCTATTTGTTGTCTAAAGAGATTGCAAAAGATATAGAAAATAAGGTACAATACCCTGGCGAAATTAAAGTAAATGTAATTCGCGAAAAACGTGAAATTCAATATGCAAGATAAAAGGAATTAGATGAAAAAAACAGTAGTAGGTGTGATATTAGCGTTAACAGTACTCATAACAGGATGTAATGCAAAAGATACAAACAGTACAGCGAGTAGCAATGCGAGTAATAATATAAAAACAGAGCTTAAAAAATCTAAAGATATTATTGTTGTTTTAGAGACAAACCAAGGTAAGATTGAGCTAAAAATGTTTCCAGATGTAGCACCTTTGGCAGTTGAAAATTTTGTAACTCATGCCAAAGATGGTTATTATGATGGTCTTATTTTTCATCGTGTGATTAAAGATTTTATGATTCAAGGTGGTGACCCTACAGGCACAGGAACAGGTGGTGAATCTATTTGGAAAAAAGAGTTTGTAAATGAACACAAAGCAAATGTAGTTTTCGATAGACCATTTTTATTGGCAATGGCAAATCATGGACCAAATACCAATGGTAGTCAATTTTTTATTACGACTAAAGCAACACCTTTTCTAAATGGTGGCTATACTATTTTTGGTGAAGTTGTCTCAGGGCAAGAAGTTGTTCAAAAAATTGAAAATACAAAAACAGCCAGAGCTGATAGACCAGTTGAAAAACAAATTATGAAAAAGGTTACTGTTAAGAAATAATGAACCTTAATAGCTTACGCCAAGAGCGTTTAAAATCTCTTGGCTGGAAAAATATACAACCTTATTGGGAGGCGATACAAGCCCTCCCTATCCCTCAAAATACTCACATAAAATTAAATGATACCGTTGAGATGATTCCTGATAATTTTTCTAAGGAAGAAGAACAATTTATTTATGATACAGCAAAGCTCATGCACCCTTGGCGTAAAGGTCCATTTCAAGTCTCTAAAACATTTATTGATTCTGAATGGAGAAGTAATTTAAAATACAATTTACTTCGTCCTCATTTTGATTTAAAAGATAAAATAGTAGGAGACATAGGTTGTAACAATGGCTACTATCTATTTAGAATGATGGAAGATGAACCCAAACGATTAATTGGCTTTGACCCTTCTGCTGTTACTTATTGTCAGTTTAAATTTTTAGACCATTTTATGCAGAGCAATATTACTTATGAACTCTTAGGCATAGAACATGTAGAGTTTTATGAACATAAATTTGATGTTCTGTTTTGCTTGGGCGTTTTGTATCATCGAGCTGACCCTATTGGTATGTTAAAGTCTTTGTTTAAAGGTTTAAATGTAGGTGGAGAGCTGATACTTGATACGTTTATGATAGATGGAGAAGAGGATATCTGTTTAACACCACGTGATCGTTATTCTAAAATGGGAAATATCTATTTTATTCCAACGGTCTCTGCTTTAAAAAACTGGTGTTACAGAGCAGGATTTGAAGAGATAGAGGTATTGGCTATTGTCAAAACAGAACATGAAGAACAGCGAAAAACAGAATGGATTAAATCTCAATCTTTAGATGATTTTTTAGATAAAGAGAACCAAAATAAAACAGTTGAGGGCTATCCAGCCCCTAAAAGAGTCTATATAAAGGCTAAAAGGTTAAAAAAATAGCATAAATAGAAAAAAATTCTCAAAAGTCTCAAAAATAAGGTATAATTAACCTAATATAAGTAGTTTCTTAAAAATTACTAAACTTATAAAATAATATTATTTTATTATAGGATAAAGATGAGAATATTAACCATTGGGTTTGATGATGAATTTGTTAAAGAATTAGAAGTTGAACTTGAAAAATATTTTATTTGTATTGTTGATGTTGCAAGAGATTTATATGATGCAACTAACTTTACAGATTTTAGACATTATGAGCTAATTATTGTTGTGGATGAAGGTGAAAAATATACTTTAGAAAAATATAGCAATGAAGTTAAGAAGAAAAAAAGAGAGACCAAAATTATTGTCTTAACTGGCAATGAAAAAAATCAAATTCCACTTTTTAATTTGGGAGCAGATGATGTTATGGTTAACTTCATTGATTCAAGTGAAGTGATTGCCGTTCGTGTACTTTCAAATATGCGAAAACTTTTTGGTACAACCATTGATGTCGGTAAGCTTGTGATTGATATTGTAAATAAAAAAATTGAATATGATGATAAGATTGTCTCTTTAAATGGTAAAACATTTGATATCTTGGCATATTTAGCACTTAGAGAAGATAGGGTTTTTTCTAAAGATGAAATTATTAATGCTTTATGGGAAGAGCCAGAATATGTGTCAGACAATACAGTTGAAGTGGCTATTAATCAAATTAGAAAACGATTGAAGAGTATTTTAGGTTTTCAAGTTATTCATACTGTAAGAAGACGTGGGTATAAATTTTCTTACGAAAAGTAGGGTGCAGTAAAAGCACCTGAGCAGCATTAAAAAATTACGAATTCTTAACCGTTTCTATCCAATAAGGTATGACTTTTTGCTCTTGCTTTAATGTGGTACTCATTCCATGACCAGGATAAACGGTAAAATCTCCCTCTATTTTCATCACTTTTTCTAAACTTTTAAGCATTTTTTCTCCTGATGAAAAAGGAAAGTCCCATCGTCCTATGGATTTTTGAAAAAGAAAATCACCTGAAAACCAAACATCTTCAATCTCAATAATAGAATTACCTGGCGTATGTCCAGCAAATTTTCTGTATTGAATATCAATTCCTTGAATAGTTAATTTTTCATCTCCCTCTACTAAGTAGTCAGCTGTTGATTCAGGAACATTTTGTCCTAAAGGACAGTTTGTTAACATAAAGGCATCATCTTTTGGAATATAAAGTGGAATATTAAATTCATTTTGAACTGCATCATTTGACCAAACATGATCAAAATGTCCATGAGTATTAAGTACGGCTATTGGATTAGTTGTATTGTCTCGTATCCATTGCATTGCACCCATTCCTGGATCGATGATTAAGTCTTTATTATCAACAGTTACAATGTAACAATTTGTTTGGGTTCCTCCCATGGGTTGAAATTTAATTTCCATTATGCTGCCTTTAGGTTATAATATTGCCATGAATTTTTATACAGTTTTAGAAGAAGCCATAGAGTCTGACTCTATTGCGACTAAAGAGAGATTAACCGAGCAATGTTTTGAGTATTGTAGCCAAAATGAATTTATAGATGAGCCTAAAGAGAAAGCAAAAAAATTTGAAAAACCCTCTTATGTATCAAAATGTAAGATTGTGGAACCCAGAGCTTTAAAAACACGTAAAGATTTTGATACAAAAGAGGGCTTAGCTTCTTTGGTACATGCCATTGCCCATATTGAGTATTCTGCTATTGATTTAGCATTAGATGCTGTTTATCGTTATCGTGGTATGAATCAAGCTTATAAAATAGATTGGCTCTGTGTAGCTAAGGATGAAATAAGACATTATCTTATGTTGGAGACTCTTTTAGTGGAATTGGGTTTTAAGTATGGGGACTTTTCAGTACATTCAGGACTTTTTGATGCGTCGATGAATACAGCAGAAAATCATTTGGATAGAATGGCAATAATCCCTAGGTACTATGAAGCGAGTGGATTGGATGTTACTCCTCAAATTTTAAAGAAGTTAGACAATAAAAGAAAACTTCCATTTGTTAAAAAGCTAATAGATATTTTAGAGATTATCTATGTAGAAGAGATTGACCATGTACAAAAAGGTGATTATTGGTTTAAAGTGCTTTGTAAACAAGAAAACAAAGATATAAAAATTTACTTTGATATTTTAGATAAATATAATATTTTGGACAAACATCGACCTCATATTAATGTAAAAGCAAGAAAAGAAGCAGGATTCTCTTGTGTAGAAATTAACTTATTGGGCAAAGTTGAGTGTAAATAGAGAAAAATCTTAGTATATTATTAAAAAAAGTAGGTAATATTTAGAATATTTAACAGTTAATTACTACTTAAAATTAAAAAAAACATTATTGAATATAATATATTTAATATAAATAAGAGTATAATTAAAATCAAAAAAGTGAAATCAAAAAAAGTGAAAAAAATGCAAAATACAATAGAATTTTATAAACCATCAATTCAAGAAAATACAAAAAAATATATAGATGATGTTTTAAGCTTTTCAGACAATGGAAAAGTTGAAAAACTAGAGACTGCTGTTAAAAAATTTATAGGTTGTGAACATGCACTTGCCACAACCTCTGGAACAGCTGCATTGCACCTAGCAATGTGTGCTTTAGATTTTAAACGAGGAGACAAGGTAATTTGTAGTATTAATGTGTTTCCCTCTGTCCCACAGGCTGTCCGACACTTTGATGCTGAACCTATATTTGTTGATATTGAAGAGAAAGAGTATAACTTAAATTTAGTAAAGTTAGAAGCTGCATTAAAAAAGAATAAAAGTAAAAAACTTAAAGCAATTATCTTAAACCATATGGCAGGAAATATAGTTGATTTAGAAGCTGTATATGCACTGGCTAGTGAATATAATGTAAAAGTAATAGAAGATGCTTCCAATGCAATGGGTGCCAAATATAATGGTAATTATATAGGAAATACAGGAGCTGATATTACGGTATTCTCTTTTGCACCTCATTTATGTAATTCGACTGTTAATGGTGGAATTTTGATTTGTAAAGATGAAATAGTGCATCAACGTGCCCAACTTCTTGGGTTCCATGGTATGCAAAACCGACATTGTGATGCTTTTGGTGCTGTAAATTATATTTACGATGTTGTTGATATCGGTTGGAAATATGATTTAAGTCAAATAGAAGCAGCCTATTGTCTGGCTGAATTTGAAGCACTAGAAGCAACATTAGCAAGACGTAAAGAGATTGCTAAGATGTATACAGAAGCACTTAGTGGTGTTGATCATGTCTCTTTACCTGCATTTTCTGAAGATGCTATTTTTTCTCAATACATTGTAGAGATTGATAAAAACCGTGACCACTTTGTCGGACAACTTAAAAATGAAGGTGTCAATATCTCTGTACATTACATGCCGTTACATTTAACTGAATATTATAAACAAAAGTACTCCATGAAAGTGTTTGATTACTCTGTTGCACTTGGTTGTTTTCAACGTGTTATGTCTTTACCAATGTATGCTTCATTAACCAATGATGAAGTTAAACGTGTTTGTGAAGCAATCAAAAAAGTTGCTGATGCACACATCTAAACTAAGTTCTTTTTTCGAGCGACTTTTTTTTAACCCCACTCTTTTAGATTGGGGATTTATTTTACTTCTTTCTCCTCTTTCTCTTTTTTATGCTTTTCTTATGTTGCTTAGACGTCTATTTACATTTAAAAAATCTTATAAAATTCCGATAGTAAGTATCGGTAATTTGACTGTTGGTGGTTCTGGAAAAACACCTTTTGTTATTGCTTTGGCTAAAAACTATGAAGATGCAATGATTATATCAAGAGGATATGGTAGAAGGAGTAAGGGACTTGTTGAAGTAAGTAGAAGAGGTGAAATTTTAACAGATGTTTTTTCTTCAGGTGATGAAGCCATGCTTATGGCTTCATCGCTTTCAAAAGCTTCTGTCATGGTTAGTGAAAATCGTGAACTTGCCATAGCAAAGGCGATTAAAGATGGGGCTAAGGTTATTTTTTTAGATGATGGCTTTAATAGGGTAAATATAAAAAAATATGAAATTTTATTGTTTCCAAAAACTATTAAAAACTATTTCACTTTTCCTTCTGGACCATTTAGAGAGTTTTTTTTCATGAAGTATTTTGCTGATGCAGTATTGTATGAAGACGAGGGTTTTAAAAGAGTAGTAGAAATAGAAAATAAAACTGAAAAGATGTTATTGGTTACAGCCATTTCAAATCCAGAGAGACTAAATATTTTTTTACCAAATAATGTAATTGACAAAGTTTATTTAGAAGACCATGCTTATTTTAATGAAGAAGAGTTAAAGAAAAAAATGATTGAAGTAAATGCTACTTCTCTTTTGGTTACGCAAAAAGATGAGGTAAAGATGAAAGATTTTAAGTTGCCTTTGTCAGTCATGAAGTTAGAATTAGAAATTAAAAATGAAATTTTAGAAAATGTTCATAAATACATTGAGGAATATCCAAATGCAAGATAAGATAGATGTTGTAAAAACACTTTTAGAAGCTTTACCCTACATTAAAAAATTTAGAAATGAAAAGATAGTTATTAAGTATGGTGGTTCAGCTCAAACTTCTGAAACATTAAAACAAAAGTTCGCAGAAGATATTGTTTTGTTACATACGGTTGGCATGAAACCCATTATTGTTCATGGTGGTGGAAAAGCCATTACTGACTTACTAAGTGACTTAAAGATAGAGACAAAATTTGTAGATGGGCAACGTGTAACCACTAAAGAAGTGATGAAAATAGCCGAAATGGTACTCTCTGGTTCGATTAACAAAGAGATAGTTTCTCTTTTAAACTCTCAAGGGGGAAATGCCATTGGTATTTCAGGAAAAGATGCAAACTTTTTAGAAGCTATTCCTAAAGATTTTGAAAACTTTGGATATACAGGAAAGATACAAAATGTAAACCCAGAGATGGTAGAGAAAATGATTAGCGAGGAGTTTGTACCTGTTATTGCACCCATTGCTTCGGCTTCTACGCTGGGTCACCCTGGATTTAACATCAATGCCGATTTAGCTGCTAGTCAAGTTGCCATTGCACTTCAAGCTAGAAAAGTGGTCTTCTTAACAGATACCTTAGGTGTTTTAGACCAAAACATGGAACTGATTTCTAGTATGGACATAGAAAAAACAAATGCTCTAAAAAAAGACGGAACAATTAACGGGGGAATGGTACCAAAAGTAGATGCATGTATTGAAGCCCTTCGTGGAGGTGTTAAAAAAGCACATATTATTGATGGGCGAGTAGAACACTCTATCTTGCTTGAGATTTTAACATCTTCTGGTATTGGTACTTGTATAGAGTTATAAAATAATAAAATTTATTTTATAATATATCAATATAAATACAATAAGTTACAATTATAATAAAGAGTTTAAAGAGTGCATAAATTTATTGGTTTAATGATGAAAGTATATAGTATAATTTGCCCATGAATGAAAGTATAAAAATATTTCTCGGAGACCTTAAAAATTCTTTTAAGGATCTTCTTCCTATTATTGTTGTTGTGGCATTTTTTCAAACGTTTATTATTCAATCCATGCCTGAAAATTTAAGCTCAATTGTCATTGGTTTGACCATTGTGGCTGTTGGTTTGGCACTGTTTATTAGAGGTTTGGAACTTGGTATTTTTCCTATTGGTGAAAACTTAGCTGTTGACTTTGCTAAAAAAGGCTCAACCTTTTGGCTTTTAACTTTTGCGTTTACCATTGGTTTTTCGACAACGGTTGCTGAACCAGCACTCATTGCCATTGCTGAGAAAGCATCTGTTATTTCAAGTGGGCTAATAGATGCCTTTTGGCTTCGTATGACGGTTGCTTTTTCAGTGGGGTTTGCCATTGCTCTTGGAACATTACGAATTTTACTGGGACATCCTATTCAGTACTATATCATTGGTGGCTACATCATTGTGGTCTTGGTGACATTTTTTGCTCCTGCTGAGATTATTGGTTTGGCGTATGACAGTGGAGGAGTAACGACTTCAACGGTTACTGTGCCATTGGTCGCAGCACTTGGAATTGGTTTGGCTTCAAGTATTAAAGGGCGTAATCCTGTAATTGATGGTTTTGGACTGATTGCTTTTGCATCATTAACTCCGATGATATTTGTACAAGTTTACGGCATTGTTGTTTACTCTATGGCAGGGGATACTTCTAGTACCACGGCTATCATTTCAACAGTTGCTTCGAGTACACAAGAGGTATTAGAGACAGGTTCATTTTTCTTAGTAGAGATTTTTTGGGGAATTTTGGCTGTTGTTAAAGACGTGGCTCCGATTTTAGTTGTTATTTTCTTTTTTCAATACCTTATCATTAAAAAATCAGTACCTCATTTACCTAAAATAGTAGTAGGTATCGGGATGGTTATCTTAGGTCTTTATGCTTTCATTGTTGGTTTAGAGATGGGTCTTTTCCCTATTGGAGAGAGCATTGCTAACGATTTAACAAGCCAAGAGAACAATTTACTCATTTATCTTTTTGGTTTTATGATAGGCTTTTCAACCACCATGGCAGAACCAGCATTACTTGCCATTGCTATGAAAGTAGAAGAGATTTCAGAGGGGATAATAAAGCAAAATATATTAAGAATTGTGGTAGCATTAGGGGTTGCAATAGGTATTGCTTTAGGTGCTTATCGTTTGGTTCATGGTGACCCAATTCATTATTATATTATTGTGGGTTATCTATTTGTCATTATTTTAACCTATTTTTCACCTAAACATATTATTGCCATTGCGTACGATACGGGTGGGGTAACAACCTCAACGGTAACCGTACCTTTGGTCGCAGCACTTGGAATTGGTTTGGCAACAAATATTGAAGGACGAAATCCACTTATTGATGGTTTTGGACTGATTGCATTTGCTTCGTTATTCCCAATGCTAACGGTGATGGGTTATGGTATCTATGCAGAGTATAAGAAAAATAAATTAAATGAAAAAACTATTGAGCAAGGAGATTAGATGAAGTTTACAGCATTAGTAGCAATCATTGAAGACAAAGATGAAGCAGCAGCGATAGATGTGGCGAAAGAAGCAGGGGCTGGTGGGGTGACCATTATTCATGGTAAGAACATTGGGCTTGAAGAGAAAAAAGTATTTTTTGGGTTAACCTTAGAAGAGAATGTTTCAGTATTACTTTTTGTATTGCCTCGTAGATTATCCATGAAAGTGATGAAAGCCATTCGTGTCAAATTTGACCTTGACAATGCTAAAAATGCTGGGCTTGTATTTACCTTACCTTTAAGTCATGTGGCTGGATTAGATACGAATGAAGTGCATAAATTTGAAGATGATATAAAATCGATGATTTAAAAAAATAGTTAAAAGGAAAAAAATGTTAGTTGAAAATGTAATGACTCCAGCTGAGAAACTTATTAAAATATCTCCTATGTCAAGCGTACGTACTGCTTTAAAATTGATGAGGGATAACAAAGTTCGTTCTGTGATTGTTGAAAAAAATGGAGCGAATGGTGCTTATGGTTTACTGACCTTTAAAAATATTTTGCAGACTATTGTGGCTGAAGATGGAGACATTGACCTGTTAAACGTTTATGACATTGCTGCCATGCCAGCTGTTTCAGTTTCTGGGAAATTAGATGTTAAGTATGCTGCTAAAATGATGGTTAATTCAAGTATTAAACGTTTACTGGTTATAGACAACAATGAACTCTTAGGTATTTTAACCATGTCTGATATTATTGATGTATTGATGGAAAGTGTTTGTGACGATTAGGTATGAATGTCATATTTGGACCCGTTAATTCCAGACGTTTTGGAAAATCCTTAGGCATTGACCTAAGTCCTTCCAAGAAGCAATGTAACTTTGATTGTCTCTATTGTGAATTAGCTCCTGCTAAAACCATGGAGCGTTATGAAGATGTGATTTCAGTAAAAGAGATTATGTTAGCATTAAATGCTACTTTAGGGGAACATCAAGATATTGATGTTTTAACCATCACAGCCAATGGTGAGCCTACACTTTACCCACATTTATCTGAACTCATGAATGAAATTAACAAAGTAAAGGGTTCGATACAAACACTTATACTCTCCAATGCTGCAAATATTCATGAACCTCATATTCAAGAAGCCTTACAAAAATTTGATACGGTAAAACTCTCTTTGGATTGTGCCACAGGACGTTGTTTAAAACGTCTTGATAGAGCACACAAGAGTATTGATGTAGAAGAGATAAAAGCAGGAATGCTAAGTTTTAAAGAGAAGTTTTCAAAACCTCTCATTATCGAGATACTTATTGTAAAAGGTGTAAATGATGGCGATGAAGAGATAGAAGCTTTAAATGAGTATCTAGTAACTTTAAAACCTACACGTATTGATATAGGAACGATTGATAGACCTCCTGCTTATTATGTTGAGCCATTGGCTTATGATGAGTTACGTACTATATCTTTAAAGTTTGATGCCTCTTTACCGATTTATATTGCCACAAGAAAAACTGTAGAAGTGAAACCCTCTTTTTATACAAAAGAAGAAATTTTAGAAACCATTAAAAAGCGTCCATTAACAGCTGCTGATGTTGATGTTTTATTTGATGAAAAGAGTAAAGAGAATCTTGAAGTTTTGGTGAATACAAAAGAGATTAGCATAGAAAATTGTGCTGGTTATGATTTTTTTGTAGAAAATAGTTCACTGTAAAGAAAAAGGCTATAAAAACGCTTGACTTAAAAGAGTTTTTTGCTTATAATTGCACTCCAATTTAAACATTAGCTTTAAATTAATTGTTCCGGATTAGCTCAGTGGTAGAGTAGATGACTGTTAATCATTTGGTCGTAGGTTCGAATCCTACATCCGGAGCCATACAAAATATAACTATAAATTGTCTTCAGCAGACGGCTCATGTGATTGGTCACATATTAAAAGCTTAGTTGCTAGATAACTTTCTGTTCCGGATTAGCTCAGTGGTAGAGTAGATGACTGTTAATCATTTGGTCGTAGGTTCGAATCCTACATCCGGAGCCACTTTTTAAAATTCCCCAATAAAATTTAGTATGTTAAATTATCAGTAAACTAGGGATTCTTATGGCAATATTTTAAGCCAATTACTAACCTCTTATAAAGCTCAACATGCTACTATCACCCAATTAACATTAAAGGATAAAATATGTCAAAAGGAAAAGTGCTAGACCTATATATCACCATGCCAGACATGATGCGTGCTGGACACCGTATGGATTGTGAAGATTTCGATTGTGACCCTGATGGGATTATTGGAGACATGAACTATGAAAAATCTGACACGCGTGTCATGCTACTCACTTGTCAAGTGAGTTATGATTTAGCTGAAGAAGCAGGTCTGGTTATTGCAAAGGGTGTTTTACTTGAAAGCGTTCATGTAGACATTGATTTGTATGATTTAAAAGTAGGAGATGTGATAGAGCTTGGTGAAACGCTTGTTGAAGTAACTGAACATTGTGAAGCCTATGGCTATTTAATGGCATTGGCTCCTGAGTTGCCTGAGATTATCGCTGGGAAACGTGGTCTTTTTATTAGACCTTTAGACTATGGAACAATTAAAGTTGGTGATGAGGTTACTGTCCATAGAAAATAGCTTTACTATAGTTATCGTTTGACAGCTTTAGGCTTCAACGAAAACTTTCCAATCTCTTCTAAAAAAGTAGTAGCATAGGCCCCTTTAGGCAAATAGAACTCTATGGTGAGTTCTTTTGCTTCTTCTTTATAGCTTAGGTTCAAATTCTCAGGAAAAATCCATGCATAACGTCGGTCACCTTTTAGAGCGTAAAGTTCATCATCATCAAACTCCTCTTCTAAATGTCTGGCATCTGACATGGCTCTTTTTACTTTTGAACCTACAAGTAAACCTGTGGGACTTGCTTTGTGTGCTATAAAGTCTTTGCATCCACGCTCAAAGTCTTGTAAAAAATAGCTTTTTCCAAAAGGGTAGCTTTGCATGTCATCACCAATAAAGAGTTTAAAAAACTGTTTTTGATGGGCTAGAACTTTAACCAATTCACTAGGATAGCCTAAAAGTTTAGCAGCATCTTCAGGTTTATTTCTTGTAATGACTTTTGAAATGTTAACACGTGTAGAGAGCCATTCGTTGTAAAGGTATGATTGGTAAGCAGAGACCAAAAGCTTCTCTTTTGCCCCTTTGAGCTTTTTCCCTGAATGGGCTATCTCTTTTCCTTGCAAGTAAGAGCGTGCATCTTCTCCAAAACGTTGGTATCCATAATAGTTTGGGATACCTTTTTCTATCATCTCCAAAGCGACTCTCTCAATAGACGCTTTTGCTGCGTTGGTAACTTTATGAAGCACAATAGAGAAGTTATTTCCTTTGAGTTGTCCAACTTTTATGGGAAATTTTGAGTAAAACTT
>OBIK01000042.1_pt1 | contig 14802 bp, 16 predicted proteins | sample 1496171 | NCBI WGS metagenome assembly OBIK01 (sample SAMEA3367191, study PRJEB22510) | hydrothermal vent metagenome | biome: marine hydrothermal vent; material: sea water | place: Cayman Islands | collected 2012-01-19 | depth 2308 m | reverse complement strand
GAAGTCATAGAAGATTTATCAGGCGGATACATCGTAGCTATACTTTTCTTTACAGCTATCGTTTCACTGATACTTGGCATGGGCTTGCCAACTACTGCTAACTATATTGTTATGGCAGCATTGACTGCACCTGTGATTATGTCACTGTCTGGAGACTTAGGGTATCTCATTCCAGCCATAGCAGCACACTTGTTTGTGTTTTACTTTGGTATATTGGCTGACGATACACCCCCTGTGGGGATGGCGGCGTATGCCGCCGCAGGCATAGCAAAGTCAGACCCTATAAAAACAGGGCTACAGGGATTTGCTTATGACATTAGAACAGCCATACTGCCATTTGCATTTTTCTTTAACAATAAGCTTTTGCTTATCGCAGGAGTAGATGCAGCTGATCCAAACAATCCAAGTACATGGCAATGGATTACAAACCCAGGTGAGATAGCACTCATCTTTTTTACCGCAGCTGCTGGAATGTTCGCATTCTCTTCTGCAACACAAGGTTGGGTATTGACACATACATCAGGAGTCGAAAGAGTTCTGTTGTTAGCAGTCGTACCTTTTATGCTTATACCAAATATGACAAGTATGTGGTTAGGGCTAGGTTCGGAGTACATGTCGTACGTCGTAGGTTTTGCAATTTATGGACTCGTCTATTTTATGCAAAAGAATAAAGTAAAAAATTAAATTACATAACAAGGAAGTTAAAATGAAAAAAAGTTTAGTATTATCAGTAATAACATCAAGTATGCTTTTAGCAGGAGGAAATATCGCTCCTGTAGAGCCATTAGAAGCAGAAGTAGCAGCAGCCCCAGCAAGTACAGGTGGTTTTGGAGAAGCTCTTAGCAATGGTAAGTTTACAGCAGCACTTAGAGCTTTTTACTTTGATAGAAGCTTCGATGAAGACAATACAGGTACCCCAAATGCAACAGCATTAACAGCTGGAGGCATCATAAAATACGAAAGTGCTGCATATTATGGTTTCAAGTTTGGTTTGGCACATTATTCAAGTACAAGACTAGGGAATACATTTACAAGAGAAGAAGGTTCAGGTACGAGTATTTTAGGTAGAGATGGTGAAGACTTAGCATTTTTAGGAGAAGCATACCTACAATATGACATAGGCAACACTATGTTTAAAGTTGGTCGTCAACAACTCTCAACGCCACTCATACAAAACCATGACCTTCGTATCTTGCCTTCAGTGTATGAAGCAGCTATCATTAGAAACAAAGACATTCCAGATACTATGATAGAAGTAGGTTTCGTAGACAGATATACAGGTTTTACCTCTAAAGAAAATGCCTTTTTAGATAAAAAGACAGGAAAAGATGGACTTGCATATATTTCTCTTAGTAATAAATCTATCTCTGGCTTATCACTACGCGCACAATATATTGATGCATTAACTGATACGAATGCTAGACAATCATACACGTATGCAGATGCAAAATATACTTTACCATTTGGTACAAATACGTATATCAAGGCACAGTTTGGTATGAATGAGTACTTAGAAGGTGAAGATTCTACATTGGTTGGAGCTAAAATAGGTACAACATTGGGTATGTTCTCAATAGCCGCATTATATGACAAAGTATCCGACAATGCATTCCAAGCATTTGAATCAGGTCCTATGTATTCAGATTGGCAACAAGGATATGGTCCTTATGAGGCTAGTACTGCATTTGGTGGACAAGTAATATTCAAACCAATGACAGGGCTTAGCTTGAAAGTTGGATATGTTGATGTGCAGTCTGATACAAATTTACTTGTAGATGACTTTACAGAGCTTAACATTGATGCCAAATATACGATTAATGACTGGTCAAAAGTAAGAGTACGTTACTCACAAAAAGACCAATCAGATGAATCTGAAGCATTGAGATATGATGGTATAGATGCTAATGGTGGTAGAGAAGACAGAGATGACTTTAGAATCATCTACTATATGAACTTTTAATATATTTAGGGCAAGATTTTCTTGCCTTAAAACTAAAATATTTTATCTTTTTAAGTCAAGATGATACAACTTGGCTTAATAAGATAAAAATGTATCTAATTTTATATTATACAAAACAGGAGAAAAAGATGGCAGAAAAAAAAGAGATGTCCTTAACGACTAAAGTCCTCATTGGTATGGGGCTTGGTATCGCGGTTGGACTATTTATTAATCTATTGGGACTCAATGGTGAGGGTACCTTTGTCAGTGAGTATGTGGTTGGATTTTTTCATATCATAGGAAAAATGTTTGTAACAGCATTAAAAATGCTTGTTGTACCTTTGGTATTCTTTTCGCTTATTACAGGTGTACTAGGCATTGGAGACATAAATGCTCTAGGAAAAGTAGGGGCTAAGTCCTTTGCACTTTATATGCTTACAACAGCAGTGGCTATTGCTATGGCTATCACTATAGCAGCAACTCTAGGCATAGGAGAAGGTGTAAACATGAGTTCTACAGCAGTATTTACAGCCAAAGAAGCACCTGCACTCTCTTCTGTACTCATAGACATCATCCCGTCTAACGTCGTTAATGCAATGGCACTAGGTAAAATGTTACAAATTATTTTCTTCTCTATTTTGGTAGGTATTTCTATTTTAATGGTAGGTAAAAAGGCACAGCCTGTTGTTGAGCTTATAGAGATTGGTAATGAAATTATGATGAAGATGGTAAACATCGTTATGGCAGTAGCACCTTATGCAGTATTTGCCTTGCTTGCAAAAGCCATTGCAAACCTTGGTTTAGGACTACTCGTAGATTTGGCAGGGTATGTGCTTGTACTTATAGCTGCATTGATGATACACCTGTTTATAACACTCACAACTGTACTCAAAATATTTTCTGGTATGAGTCCAAAGATTTTCCTCAAAAAAATGAGAGAAACACAAATATTTGCATTTTCAACTTCAAGTTCTAATGCGACTATCCCTGTAACACTCAGAGCAGTAACAGATAGACTAGGCGTTAACAACTCGGTAGCATCGTTTACTGTACCATTTGGTGCGACTATTAACATGGATGGTACTGCCATTATGCAAGGTGTGGCGACGGTTTTCATCGCCAATGCTTATGGTGTTGAACTGGGAATTACAGGTTACTTAACGGTAATTATGATGTCCGTTCTAGCTTCTATTGGTACAGCAGGCGTACCAGGTGTTGGGCTTATCATGCTTTCTATGGTATTTACACAAGTAGGGCTTCCTGTTGAGGGTATTGGTCTTATATTGGGTGTAGATAGACTACTAGATATGATAAGAACATCAGTCAATGTAACAGGTGATGCAGCAGTTTCTGTCATAGTTGCCAAAAGTGAAGGCAAGTTAGATGAAAATGTATTTAATGACCCAGATGCTGGTAAATTAACAGATGATGATTTAGATATCCCTGATGACGTAGAACGTGACATGGCTGAAATGGTTCAGGACACACACGATAAAGCGTAACTATGTAAGGTAAGCATTTCTCTATAATGCTTACCTTTACATAAAAGGTTAAATCATGCAATATTTATATACTAAAGATAAAAAAATATTTGGTGAATTAAAATATATACCAAATATTTTCCCTGACTATACTAAACACTTTCACACGCATTTTGGATTGGCACTTATAGAAAAAGGGTCTTTAGATATTGCCTATGATTTAGATACAAAATGTAAATTAACAGATGATAATATCGCAATATTTAATCCAAAACAACTTCACTGCACCCAAGCAAATGATGCCAATGGATATTATGTATTATTTTTAGATATTAACTGGTGCCAGAGTATACAGAAAGATTTTTACTTTGAAAAAAATATTATTGATGACAAAACTCTATATAGAAGATTTAAAAAACTTTTTCATAAAATAACTGTAGATAAAGTGACTCTAGTGGAGCCAGAATTTAAAGCTATTATGAAAAAGATGTTTGAAGAGTATAGCAGTGCTAATGTACAAAATGAAAAAGATATTATTGTTCGTCTTAAAGCATTTATCTCAGACAATAGTGATGCTTCATTAAGTGTTGAAAAACTAGCAAAATATATAGGCTATGACAAATCATATCTAATAAGGTTCTTCAAGAAAGAGGTAGGCATCACTCCTCAGCAATATATTTTAAATGAAAAGGTCAATAAGGCAAAGGATTTATTATCTTTTTCAGAATCAAATACACTATCTGACATATCTGTTAGTTCAGGTTTTTTTGACCAAAGTCATCTTAATCGTAATTTTAAAAACTTGTTTGGCACAAGTCCAAAAGCATACAAAAAAGTCAATATCGTACAAGACAAGTAGAATCTTCTATGCTATGATTCTACTATGAAATTTAATATACAAGACAGTAGCAAAAATGCTATACAAAGTGCATTACTGGTACTCAAACTTATTATCCCGTTATTTATATTGGCTGAGATATTGCTCTACTTGGATGTACTAAAATATATATCATTTATATTTGAGCCTATTACCAATGTTCTTGATTTACCCAAAGAAGCATCTATCGGCATAGCTGCGGCAATGTTTTTCAATATTTATGCAGGGCTTGCATTTTTGGCACCTCTAGACTTAAGCCCTTATGAATGGACGATTTTAGGTACTTTTCTAGGCATAGCCCATTCTTTGGTCGTTGAAAATGTTATTATGAAAAAGATAGGTATTCCCTATTGGTACTCATGGAGTTTACGTATTGGGTTAGCTTTTTTGGCGATCATTCCACTTAAGTTTATACCCAAAGAGTATTTTCAAACTATTCATATACATACAGAGACTATAGTACAAAAAGTATATATAAACTTCACAGATATGTTATTTTATGCATTGAAAGATTCACTAATACTATCGTTTAAAGTAATAGTTATTGTTACAGCAATTATCTTTATTATGGACTATATTAAATCAAGAGATATTATGCAAAAGTATCAAAAAAAGACCAATTCTCTCTTTTCCATAGTTGCAGGATTATTACTGGGTATTACTTATGGTGCAGGTATTATTATCTCAGAAGCAAAAAAGGGTACATTAACAAAAGTAGATATATTTTACATTGGTACATTTTTAATGATATGTCACTCAATCATAGAAGATATATTACTCTTTGTTATTTTTGGGGCAAATGCTTGGATGATACTTGTAATCCGTGTTGGTATGGCATTTATTTTTTCATATATCTTGGTTATACTTTACAAAAGGACATTTCATGAAAACAGTACAATATTTAAGTGAGCAAGTAACCCCGTCAAAAGTTATCTGCGTAGGGCGAAATTATGTAGCACATATAAAAGAACTTAACAACGAAACACCAGACTCTATGGTATTGTTTAACAAGCCAAACTCTGCTATTACCAATACTTTGGAGTATATACAAGAAGATTGTCGTTTTGAAGGTGAGATTTGTTTCTTGATTAAAAACAAACAGATAGAAGGTATTGGTTTTGGACTTGACCTTACTAAAGCAGGCTTGCAAAACAAGATGAAAGAAAAAGGTTTACCTTGGGAGAGGGCTAAAGGCTTTGACAAGTCAGCAGTTTTGAGTAAGTTTGTAAAATTTGAAGGAAACATAGAAACACTAGAAATGAAGCTTTTCCTCAATGCTAAACTTGTACAACATGCAACATATGATTTGATGATCTATAAACCTTCTGAAATATTAAAAGAAATAGAAACCTTTATGAGCCTAGAAGATGGAGATATCATCATGTCTGGCACACCCAAAGGTGTGGCAACTTATAAAAGACAGGATGTCTTTCTAGCTACTATTTATATAGAGGATAAATTGGTTCTTAGAAAAGAATTTGTTGTCATTTAATTATTTATATTGTAAGATTTCTTTAGGTTCTTTTGCATTAAATTCATAATCAAGTATTTTCATCTTTGCTGAGTGAAGCAGTACACGCTTTGCCTGTGTACGACTACCATATTGTTCATCACCTACGATGGGATGTCCTATATGTGCAAGATGCACACGTATCTGGTGTGTACGTCCTGTAGTTATCTCTATATGGACTTTAGACTTCTTACCTTGTAGCTCTTCTGGCTTTACAATGCTATGTGCAGGTTTTCCACGTAGAGGGTCTATGAGAGAAAAAGCTTTACCTTTTTTCACTGTAAAGATAGGCTCATTTATCTCCACCTTTTCATACAACACACCATCTATCCATGCCACATAATGTTTCTCAACCCTACGCGCCTTAAACTCTTTAATGGCCCGTTCTACAAAAGCCTCATTTTTCCCTAAAAGTAAGACACCCGAGGTATCGCGATCGAGTCTATGAAGTAATGTCGCACCATCTATACTGTCTTGTATGTCATAGCTGTCTACTTGTGCTGGTTTATTTATGGCAAGTATGTCTTCGTCTTGGTAAAGTATCTCGATATCCGCTGGGTACTCTACACGAAAAAATGTTTCGGTATGTATTTCTGCACGCGCTATCTTTACTTTTTTGTCTTCAACATAAACAAGCCCTCTATCTATGAGGTCTTTAGCTTTTTTGTTAGAGATGCCTTTTTGAAGAGCGAGTATTTTGTATGCTTTGTCTGTTGCCATTTTTTGTCCGATGTCTATTTGGATATTTATTTATTTGTTATTATAGCGTTTTTTATACTCTTAACTATAGGAGTGATGTCTGTTTTAGATTTTATCTTTGTAGGTGGGAGCAAACCATGTTGCAAAAGCCTACGTGAGAGATTATATGCCTCTACTATAGTAATGCCCTCTATTGCGTCAAAGATGTCTTTCTGGTTGAAATACTGCTTACCAGAGATGATTTTACATCCAAACTGTGCAGCTTCAGCAGCATTATGACCACCAACAGGTACAAATGCTCCCCCCAATATAACGATATCAGAAATGGCATACACATTTACCAACTCTCCTAAAACATCTAAAAAGATGATATCGGCTTCCATATTTTTATTTTCTGAATACTTTTGAGTACTAAACTTTTTCTTTTTTGCAAATTTAAGCATCATTTTTTCTACTTTTGCAAAACGTTCAGGGTGTCTCGGTGCCATGACAAGTCTAGCACTGGGTTCTTGCTTCTTAAAGTCAACAAAGGCATCAAGGATACTACGCTCCTCTCCTTCATGTGTAGAAGCTGCACAAACAAGTATCTCTTTTGGCTTTAAAAGTTCTCTTGTGGGCTTAGGCAATTTTGAGAGCTTGATGTTACCTGTAATCAACACATTCTTCGCCCCTAAGTATTCTAAACGTTCTTTGTCTTTTTGTGTTTGTGCATACACTTCATCTATCTGCCCAAATATTTGTCTATACAAGTACCTCATACGCTTATATTTATGAAATGACTTATCAGACATGCGTGCATTTATGAGTAAAGTTTTTGCCCCTCTTCTTCTAGCCAGTGCAAAAAGTAAATACCAAAATTCAGCTTCCATGACTACTAAAACTTTTTGGGGTTTTGTCCACCAAAAAAGTAAGGGTTCAAAAGGTAAGTATCTACTCTCCCCTGTATAGTTATTTATCTCTTCAAAGCCTGTTTGTGTTGCTGTACTCATACGCAAATGCTCTTGTGGTAACATTTCCACTATAGGGTGTATGGCTTTTGCTTCCCCAAAAGAACAAGAATGAAACCAAATACCATCAGGCTTTAAAGCTTTATTTTTCCATAGAAAAAAACGTGCAGGAATAGAATGTCTATACTTGGACTTAAAAGAAAAGAGTATCAAAAAAGGGAGGGCAATAATATAGACTAAAAATGAAAAAAATAAATAGGAATAAAAAAATAAAATATTCATATTCACCCCATGTAGGGTGGGCATTCTTGCCCACCAAAGAAATTCAAAACAAGTTTGTGATGGGCAAGAATGCCCACCCTACATTATGCTTTAGCTGTAACAGGCTCTAAATACAATATACGCCCACAGTGAGGACAATTACAAATCTCATCAGCTTTGATGACTTCAGCATATGTTTTGTCATTTAGTTTCATGTAGCATCCATAACATGCTTGTTTCTTTACGGGAACAACTGCTGTGTTACCTGCCCATATACGTATCTTTTCGTAAAATGCAAGTACTTTTTGTTCTAAGTTTCTAGTAAGTTCTTCTCTCTTTTTAAAGAGTGTGCTTTTAGATTTTTCTATGGCTGATTTTTCTTTAGATACTTCTATGTTGATAGCATCAAACTCAGTTTTTAGTGTGCTAACTGTTTCACTGGCATCAACAAGAAGTTCTGCTTTCGTAGCATTTATCTTTTGGAGTCTTTCTATCTCTTCATTGGCAAAGGTCATCTTCTCTTTAGCAATGTCTTCTTCCAAGGAAAGTGCTTTCATCTCTTTTTCTGTTGTAATCTCTTTAAGCTTTTTTGCATTGAGGGCAAGTTGTTCATTTAGAAGCACAAGTTGTTCATCAAAACTTTTGACTTTTTTTTCATTATCTGCGATGCTTGTAGTAAGTTCATCAAACTCACTTTGTGCTGCATCTATCTTCTTTTGTGCTTTTGCTATTTTTTTATCTGCAGCTTCAAGTTGTGGGTTATAGCTGTCTATAGCTAAGTCATTTTTCGATAGCTCTATAAGCTCATTTAAATGTTTGTTCAATCTTTGTCCTTTAGGAGTGTAACAATAACCCTATTTCTACCTTTCAGTATGAAATGGGTTTTTAGAATTCGCAATTATAGCTAAAATAGGTAAAACTTTCAATTCTCTTAGCAAAATCTCAGCAAAAAATTTCTCAGATTCATAATGTCCTATATCTACCATCATTAAATCTTCGCTCATTGCCTTCATGGCATCATGATATTTGATGTCGCCCGTTAAAAAACAATCAGCTTCTACTTCATCCATAAGTGATGCTCCTGCACCCGTGCAAAGTGCTATGGAAGTGATGTTTTCTTTCTTCCCTACTACTCTTAATGTAGATAAATCTAGCTTCTCTTTGATGTGTTTTAGAAGTGCCTTATAATTCCATTCACCTTTTGCTGTACAAAGAAATGCATTTTGTGACTCTAATGCAAAGCCTAAGACTTTTTCAAATACATACTTGTTAAGATGTGTCTGGTCAAAATTCGTATGTAATGCTATACAAGAGTGATTTTTCTGTATCATCTTTTCTAGTAAATTTGAAGGGTATTTAGCCAAATCGAGTACCGATAACTTGTCAAATATCAGTGGATGATGTAGCACAAAAAGTGTCCCCTCTTTTGCCTCTTCTATCATATCAAAGTCTATGTCTAAAGAGACAACGATTTGGGACACTTCCCGAGTCATATCTCCAACAATAAGTCCTGAATTGTCCCACTTTTCTTGGAGTTCAAAAGGGCTTATTTTGTCTAGGTGATTATATATTTCTTGTAGTTTCATACTTTACCTTCTGGCAGTTTTCATAATGACCCAATTATAACATAAGCAAAATTATCCTTCGCTCTCTTTGCTAAGCCCTTAATTGTTTTATAGACTTTAAGAAGTTTTATTCAGGAATTTCTATTGAATTGACATTTATATGACATACTCATGCTAAAATTTTATACAAATAAATCAAAATTAAATATATATAATATTAACTTTATAAGGAAAATAAAATGATCGTAAATCCAACAAAAACAAATTATAAACTATGTATAAATTGTCATAATCAAAGTGTATTGAGTCAAGGAATCTTAGACAGATGTTACAAGTGTGGCAATACCTATAGTAAAAGAGGTGTTCTTATAGAAGATATGGAAACACTCGATAATTTAATTTTAAAAACTCACAACAATAATAATTCGTATTTTAATAAAATTTTATTTATTTTAACAGCATAACACGGTATCATTTTCTAAATTACATCTAAATTTGGCTAAAATAGTAAATATCTAAGTGAAGAAGGAGTAAAAATGAACGATAATGAAGTATATATATTATTATTCGTAGTCTTTATTGTGTTATTATATTTTTTAATCAAATTTAAAAGAGATATTAATAGTAGCAATAAACTTACTGCAGAACATAAAGAAAAGATAAAATATCTACGTACCATAAATTCTGAAAATGAACATAAGCGTATAAATCTTAAGCATGAGACAGAAAAAGAAATATCAGCATTGCACCATAAGATAGAAAATTTAGAAGCCAAAATAAAAGATGGAACTAAAAACCAAGTAGTGGCTATGCTAAAATCTCAAAAAAATAAACGAGATAGAGTATTAAACCAAGTAGGGTTATCTGAATAGGTCTTATAATGGAAAATATAGCTGAAAATATCGAAAACCCTCTTGTAACTAAAAAGAATAATTTAGTAGAAAATGTAGCCTTGTACGCTATGGTCGAGTTATCGCAACAGTATAATAAAAAAACGCAACATTACTCTAAGACTATACAAAGCTACAATATAGAAATAGAGAAAATTAAAAGACTCATAGAAGATGCCATACAGAGTAAAAAAGAAGATGAAGACAATTTTTTAAGCCAAATAGGAGAAGTAAAATATCATGCTAGATTAGTAGCTAAATCTAATGATACTTTTCATCAAGACATCCATTCATTAGAGGAGTTAGAAAGTGAGTATAAAGAGAGTATGGATGCCTCAGAATATATGAAAATTTCGAGAAAAAAAAGACAATCACTTAAAAAATTACTTTCCTATATAGAAGAACAAGAAGAGGAACTTTTAAATCAAGAACTTACGCGTATAAATATACTAGAAAAACTTACACCAAAGCGTAAAGAGATTGAAACACTTCAGCGAAAACTTAAAACATTAGAATTAGAAAAACAACATTTTGAATATAGCCAAATTCCTTTTATGTACATACCTACCCTCAATAATAAAAAAGAAGATTTGATAGATATAGATACCATGGAAGAGTAAAGGCAAACTTGTGTGCATTATACCTTTTGCATACAAACTCTCTTAGACTTTTCTTCTACTTGCTTAGCAAGTTCTTCTTTATATCTAAGTATAGTCTCTTGCACTTCTTTGCTTCGCGCACCTACTATCTGTGCTGCTAAGATACCTGCATTTTTGGCACCATTTAGTGCTACAGTAGCCACAGGAACACCACCAGGCATTTGCAGTATGGAGAGTATGGAATCCCATCCGTCTATGGAGTTACTTGACTTTATAGGCACTCCTATAATAGGCAGTGGCGACATCGAAGCCACCATGCCCGGCAAATGTGCAGCCCCACCTGCTCCTGCGATGATGACTTGTATCCCACGCTTATGTGCATTTTTTGAAAACTCAAAAAGTTTTTCTGGTGTTCTGTGAGCTGAGACTACATCTAGTTCGTACCCTACACCAAACGTTTCTAACATCTTTGCTGCTTCTTGCATGATGGGTAAATCAGAGTCTGACCCCATCACAATACTTACTACTATGCTTGACATGATTTTACCTTTATAATCGTTTTTACTTTTTCTGCTTTTATCCGTGCTTCCGCCACCGTATTGCCTACGATGGTCACATGACCCATTTTCCTTGAAGGTCTTGTCATTTTCTTGCCATACAGATGGATTTTGACCCCATCTATTGCCATACATTCAGCAAACCCTTCATAATACACAGATCCCGTGTGTCCTGCTTCTCCTAAAAGATTTAACATCACTGAGGCAGTAGTAAGTGCTGTACTTCCTAAAGGTAAATTAAGTATGGCACGTAAGAGTTGTTTGAGCTGAGAAGTGACCGCAGAGTCTATGGTATGATGCCCACTGTTATGTGGTCTAGGTGCTACTTCATTGATGAGTATCTGCCCTTTAGTATCTATAAAAAACTCTACTGCCAACAAACCCACCATGTCAAGGTTTTCGATGATTTCTTTTGCCAATACCTCAGCTACCTTTTCTTGTGACAATGAGATGTTTGCTGGACAAAAAATCTCTTCAACCAGATTGGTATTTTCGTTAAAACTCATTTCTACTGCTGGGAAACAACGTACTTCCCCATTAGCATTTCTAGCTGCGATGACTGCTATTTCTTTGTCTATCTCTACTGTGTCTTCTATCATAGATGCACCATCTAGTAAAGTATTTTCACTGCCTTTTATAAGTGACACCCCATGTCCATCATAACCACCCTTGCGTAATTTCTGCACAAAAGGGTAGGTCAATTCGCCACTTCGAATAGCCTGTTCTATCTCTTGTCTGTTTTCATAACACTTAAACGGTGATGTAGGCATTTCATGTTTGGCATAGAATTCTTTTTGAAGACCTTTATCTTGTATGAGTGCTAAAGTGTCAGGGTCAGGAAGGACTTGAATCCCTTCAGATTTAAGCTTTTGTAGTGCCTCTATGTTGATGTCTTCAAGTTCATAGGTAAGAATATCTACTTGCTTACCAAATGCATACACATCATTAAAGTCTTTGAAATCACCCTTTACATAAACGTTCGCTACATTGTGTGCAGAACAATCCTCATCTGGGTCAAGTACATAAGACGCTATATCCCATCTACTAGCTTCTTGTACGAGCATCTTGCCAAGCTGACCGCCTGCGATGACTCCTAATTTCAAGTCAGAAGTAACAAGTTTCTCAATCATACTGCTCTTCATTTAGGCATTTATCCTTGCGTTGCGTTCTACTTCTTGTGCTTTATAAAGTTGTGCACAACCTATGGAAAGTTCACGTACTTTTAAGATGTAATTTTGTCTCTGTGCTTGAGAGATGGCTTTTCTAGCATCAAGAACATTAAACGCATGTGAGGCAATCATACACTGGTCATACGCAGGCAAAGGAAGTCCAGCTTCCAAACATACCTTACATTCATTGGAAGCATCTTCAAAGTGTTGAAACAAGTTCTCTACGTTTGCCATTTCAAAGTGATACTTAGAAAACTCATACTCAGACTCTTTATGTACATCTGCATACGTAGTAACCTCATCGCCATTACGGTTCCATACAATGTCGAAGATACTATCAACACCTTGCAGGTACATAGCCAAACGCTCCGTACCATAGGTAATCTCTACTGCTACAGGATCACAAGCTATGCCGCCAACTTGTTGAAAATAAGTAAACTGTGTGACTTCCATACCATCAAGCCATACTTCCCAGCCAAGACCCCAAGCACCAAGTGTTGGTGACTCCCAGTTGTCTTCTACAAAACGGATATCATGCTCTTGCAAGTTCAATCCTAAATACTCCAATGACTTTAAGTAAAGCTCTTGAATGTTGTCAGGGCTTGGTTTAATGAGTGCCTGAAATTGGTAATAAGACCCAAGACGGTTAGGGTTCTCACCATAACGTCCATCTGTTGGTCTTCTACACGGTGCTACGTAAGCAGCCGACCAAGGCTTAGAGTCAAGACTTTTTAACAAGGTAGCAGGATGAAATGTCCCAGCTCCCGAAGGTATGTCATACGGCTGAACGATGTTACACCCTTGATCTGCCCAGTATTGTTGTAGTTTTAGTAATATATTGCTAAATGTTATTGATTTTTTGTTCATTTTTGCTTCACTTTTGTTTTTATAATATCGTTTCTATCTCAGACGAATCTAACTCGACTTTTTTTGCTTTGCTTATGCGGTCTTCTTGGAGTTTTATCTTTAGCTCATCATCTGTGAGTGCCATGATTTGTATAGCCAAATATGCTGCATTTACTGCACCTGCCTTACCAATGGCTAGTGTTCCAACAGGCATACCCTCAGACATCATCACCGTACTCAAAAGTGCATCTTCACCTTTGAGTGAACCTGCATCCATGGGTACACCAAACACAGGCTTTGTGGTGTGTGATGCAACTGTTCCTGCCAAATGTGCTGCCATACCTGCTGCTGCTATGAACACTTGTGCACCTTTTTTTTCAGCTTCTTGTATGTAATTTTTTGTTCGTTCAGGGCTTTTGTGTGCAGAGGAGATTATAAGTTCATAGGGCACACCAAACTTTTTAAATGTTTCAGTACATTCAGTCATTACATCATAGTCATTCTTAGATGCTATTACAATAGATACAAATTTCATATTATTCCTTCTATTTTGTTTCAGTTTCCAACTTCATAGGCGTAGACGTTTCTGTCAAACCTTTTTTCTCCAAAGCCTCAGCTATCTCACGTCTTAAAATAGTATAGCCTGGAAGTTTTGAGGGGAGTAAAATATCATTTACATTTCCACTATGCACACACTCCAATTCTTTACCGTCTTTTGTCGTAATCTTTTTAAACGTGATAACATAATGCCCTGCTATCTCTTCTATCTTCCCTATGTCATTATCTACAAGTTCCACTTTAGCACCCACTGGTACTACTATCTCTACAGAGTCACCTAGACAGGTTTTATCTTTACATTTCCATGTCAGACCATCTTCACTGACAAGCCCTGCTACTTGGTGTGTACCATACTGTATAGAAAAATCATTTGACTCTGTGTTATTTCTGTCAAAAGGTCGTGAAAGTAAGTATGCATCAGAAAAACCACGGTTTTGTGTGGTGTTTAACTCTTTTTGGTAACGTCTTTCATCAAAGTCACCCAAATAATGGTCATCTATAGCATGTCTATATGCTTTTGTAACCACACCTGCATAGTAAGGAGACTTAGTACGTCCTTCTATCTTTAGTGAGTCTATGACCCCTGATTTGAGTATTTCGTCTACATGAGATGCCATATTCATATCTTTGGCATTCATGATGTACGTTCCTATGCCCTCTTCTTCATCTAGTCTAAATGTAGTGCCAGACTCAGGGTTATGTGCGTAGATTTCATATGGGAAACGACAGTCGTTTGCACAGCTGCCTCTGTTTGGCACACGTCCTGTTTGTAACGAGGATATAAGACAACGCCCAGAGTAGGCAAAACACATAGAGCCATGTACAAAAATTTCAAGTTCAAGGTCAGGTATATGGTTCTTTATGGCCTCACAATCTTTCAAAGAAATCTCACGAGCCACAATGA